>ENA-ORSC01000442-ORSC01000442.1-human-gut-metagenome-genome-assembly--contig:-NODE-442-length-33617-cov-5.614802_pt1 | contig 33617 bp, 4 predicted proteins | sample MGYA00242178_ERZ509140 | MGnify/ENA primary metagenome ERZ509140 (study PRJEB26280, sample SAMEA2338681) | human gut metagenome | biome: human gut; feature: human-associated habitat; material: faeces... | reverse complement strand
CAAATACGAAGAAAACCATTATTGTCGGCCTATCATCCCACGGTTGAAACCGTGGGCTTTCCCGGCCTTCATTTTGTAAGAAGGGTGGACTTTTTTGTATTTTTTCGCTCTTTTTGATTGACTAATGCGTCTATTTGTGGCATAATATAGATACCGCCAAGTGTGCTGATTATGCGATTTTGCAAATGTATGTGCAGATATGTGAACAAGATTGCGTAAAAGTATAACTTGGCAATATTTTGAAAGGAGAACGCTATGCAAAAAGGCAAAACATGGCAGCGTGTCGCTTCAGCAGTTTTGGCAGTCATGATGACGATGTCTACATTTAGCTCCACAATCGCTTATGCAGCAGAACCCATCACGACTGACAGTAGTCTTGTTACGGATGCCGTATCCGAAAGCACTTCTACTGAGACTGTTGAAGCGTTAGACTCTGCCAGCTCTTCTTCGTCTGAAGAAGAGATTACCGAACCTGTAGGGACACCCGTTCCCACAGAAATGCCTGATGAAACGGATTCCTCAGAACCGGAGGCGACTCCGGAGCCCACCGAGGTTCCAACATCCACTCCGGAACCCACCGAAACTCCTGATGCTACGGCTACGCCCGAGCCTACAGAAGTTCCGGAAGCGACGGAAACTCCTGACGTTGATGAAAGTGATTTCGTGGCTGTCAGTTTGGCTGACGATGCGACCGAAGGTCAAGTCGAGGCCGAGATTGGCGATGAGGTCACTTTCAATGCTCACGTAAATCGTAATGATGTCAATCTCCATTATCAGTGGTACAAGAGGTTCATTGAACCTCAGGATACCGATTATGATATGGATGTGATGGAATACGATTACAGCGATGCAGAGCCTACCACATACGGTTATCTGAACGAGGATAAAACTCCTGCCGAAACATTGGCAGACAATCCGGATGCTACTTGGTCCGGTATCGAGTTATATCGTGCAGTTGCCGATGCAATGGCTGCAATCGGAGCAGACGCCAGCAACATCAACATCGAATTCAATACCCGCAACTACGCGCTGGAAGGATTCGAAATCACCGCAGCAAACGTGGACGGCAATATCGTTATTTCTGCTGACAAGGGTAACGAACATGCTTCTGCAACGCTGAATGAAAACAATGAATTTGTTTTTACCGAGAGCACGACAAATGATGTTGCTGCGCAGTCGGCAGAAACCGAACAAAGTAAGGAGAGTCAGGATACTCTTACGGCCAATGGCTGGGAAGCTATTGAGGGAGCAACTTCTGATACCTACACTCATACTGTCGATGAGTATGATGCTTACACCACTTACCGCTGTGTAATCACTATTGATGACGACAACTATATTGCTGCCGCCAAAGAAGAACTGATTGCAAACGGTGCAGATGAAAGCAAACTCACCGATGATACACTTGACAATACCATCACGACAGAAGTCACTGTTTCTATCCCGTCGATGGAAAAGAGTGAAGACGAAATGTACAATGACTTGTCTGTAGAAGACAAGTTGAAACAGCGTCTTGCCCTTTCCGGCATTGCTACTTATGCAGCAGGTGTTCAGCTTGACAGCCAGACCAATCCCCAGTGGGTGACAGGTTTGTCTGCTGGTATGGAATACCTAACAGCTGATATGTATGCTAAGATTTATGGACAGGACGGCAAAGGCGGTTGGCTTGCAGAAGGAAAGATTACTCCTCAGCAAGCTGATATGTACTGGTCTTACATCGCAAATCGAAATTCAGACTATATTGGTGCAAATGAACTAGATAGTGATGGATTCCCGACGGGAAATACACGAAAGTACGCATCCTTTGTACTTACTGACGGCAATAAGCTTGAAATCAACTCAGAATGGTACGGCAAAACTGTTTACTTCCGTTATCACAACAGCAATATCGTAGGTAATACTGCCACTGGCGCAGCGGTTTCTATCCCTGCATCTGGTCGCGGCACTTCCTATAAGGATGCTGTTCAGGTTCTGTTCTGCTATACTAAAGAAGAGGATGGAAGAACATTCCCCCTTACCATTAAAGAGTATGTAAAACAGGCCACGACGAATGGATATTCTCAGAATGGCATGGCTCACATCACTTTGAATACAGGTCCGTGCAACGATTTTAACGTTGACCCTGACAAATATTTAAAGGATGCAGAAGGTAATTATCGAGTCGATTCTGTATACTGGGGAACTTGCTATTTTTCGGAACCTGACTTGTCGGGTAAAGCCTATTATGCATTGAAGAACTATATTGGCAATGGTTACGGCTTTGGTATCGGTCACGATACCATGTACGCTTATGCCGGTGCTTGGTTCGATGCACATGGCGGCGGTCGTGGCTACCCCAACAATGTTTATGATGAAAGAAAGATTGACCCGAACGATACAGCCACTCGTTATTATCAGGTAAATAGCTGGGAAGTCAGCGGTGGTCACTGGAACATGAACGCTCTGATGGGCGAAAACAATTCCAACACCCTCGTCGGTTCCGGCTACTACTCCGCAAGCGATGAAGCGTATTTCGGCTGGATTGTCGACCCGCTGACTGTACCTTCCGCTATCATGTCTTCCGGTGGCTCGCATGGACCTTTCTTGAAGACAACAATCTACGGGTCTGAAAGTCTTCGTATCCGTTCTAACGGCGGTTTTACATACGAAGAGGCGATGGTCAACCCTGACATCAAGCATCGCACACCGACCAACTGGCCTTATAAGTTTAGTGTTGGTCAGACAGTTCCGGCTGCTTTGACGCACAGCAATGGTCAGGTTGCATTCGACGATATTTGGGTTCAGTATAATGGCTGCGCATCTGATTTCACAAATGCTGGCCTTGGTAAGCTGTATGAGCCCACCGTCGATGGACGCAGCGGCACCAATAACTTCTATCTGGCTGGTTCCGGCAACTTTGTTATGAACCAGATTGGTCACCTTCCTTTGGATGATGGCAGTGGTCATATTAACCGCGCTTCTCCTCAAGAAATGCAACTTTGCGTCAACACCCTGATGTGGATTTCTCAGCGCAAGCAGTGTGAAGTCTGTGCCGCTGACCAAGCCGACCAGCAGATGACGCACTTCGTCCATCGTGTCAATGCAGCAAACGCCAAGAAGATTCTGACGGCTCTCGCCAACGGCGGCAGCTACTGGTATCCTCTGAGCGATTGCTACGAACTGATGGAAGACCTCGACCTGACGAAGCTGGGCTTTGATTCCACGACTTGGAAGCCCATCAAGAACTTCACAGGCCACTGGAACAGCAAATACTTCGATGTAAAAGTTCCCAAAGACGGTGCTCTGTTCGATAACACCACCGGTGATTTGGGTGCATATCGTACCGGAGACGGCAACGACTGGAACCTTGGTACTGATAGACTGAAAGGCTGGGACACTGTCTTTAAGGACAGCGGTAACAGCTCTCCGTCTGTTCGTACCACCGGTATCGCTCGTATCTACGGCAAGCTGAGCGACGCAAAGTTGTTCAACGATGGTCAGGTTCACGAGGGATATACCGTTCATATCCGGTACGAGGACAACACTGCGCTGCTGCAGGAAGGCGACGATTTCAGCTGTGTAGTCAACAACGTAGACCAGTATTGTATTTCTAACCTGCCCTGTATCTATGTAGGTGGTAAGACGATTCTTCGCGCCCGCGTATATGACAAGGCTGGCAATGAGGTCACCAAATACGGTCCTATCGTTGCAAAGGTTCCTCCTCATTTCTGGAACGACTGCGAAACTGTTCCTCTGGAACTGCTGACAATCGAAGCAACACCTATTGAGAACTACCGTTACTGGGAAGGCGAGACCACTAAGGTTCTCGAAGGTTCCGGTATCATCTACAATCAGCCCATCAGCAATGAATCCGTAACATGGTATTACCGCGTGGTTGACCTGCGCAATACCAGTAATGCTCTGAGCGACTGGGTCAAGATTGGTCATTACGGTCAGTTCACTACCGAAGACGGTGCCGTAACAGGTATCATCAAAACGCCGGTATTCCACGATGGCAATGATGGTGTATACAATTACCCGCACAGTTCCGTGGATGTACAGCTGCAAATGCTGGCATATACAGGAAACGCTATTCAGCTTCGTACAGACTACGAGGTTGAGGGCAAAACTTATTCCACCATCGACCCCGGCGTAATCACTCCGGAAGCTTCCGGTATCATTCAAATCGAAGAGCGCCCCATGTCCATGACGCAGGCACCGAATCAGCGTGTTATGACTCAGGACGAAGCCACCTTCGTGTTTGAAACAGATTACTGGAAGGGCCTTGATGATAAGGGCTACAGCTACGATGTTCAGTACAAAGACCCCTATGATGACGATTGGCAGACTCTTGCCACATCCGTCACATTCGGCGGTACTTATACATTGAATACCGTAGATAATAGTCAGGTAAACAAGGTTGATATTGAAGCACATACGGTCGATACCCTCGCAAAGGGGAAAGAGACCGCAAGTATGATTCATGACAACAAATGGCTGCCTGCAGATTTCTGGCGTCCTGATGGTTTCACTGACCAGCAGTGTGCTCAGAAACACACTACCATCACCCTTACCCTGCACGCGGCAGATTACAACTGGTCCGGATATTATTTCCGTATCGTTGCAAGCTATCGCTTTAACGAAAAGAGAACCAAGGTCGAGAACTCCTATAGCGCAATCGGCGATGCTGACAACGCAGGATTCGACACTTCCCGTTATGGCCTGTTGCAGGTCGATGCACCTTTCGTTTCCGCAACTATGCTGGAAGCTCGTGCATTGATGATGCAGGAGCATAACAGCGAGGGCGATGCGACTGGCGATTTTGGTCAGAATTACTGGTCTGTTGAGACAACGCAAGACCAAGTGGATAACTGGAATGCCAGCAGAGGCGATTCCAATAACCCGTTGATTTCTGATAAGAACGTGGCCGTTTATACAACGACTATCACATTCTCTCCCAGCAAATTGACAGAATCCGGAAACCGTATCCTTATCCCTGTATTGCAGTGGGGTTTCCAAGACGACCTGAATTCGGAATCTACCGATTATAAGCCCGTTATTGACCCTATCAATATCAACGGATACGCTAACAACGGTAACGGTTTGACTACCGAAAACTACAAAGACTGGGCAAATATCGTCAAAACCAAATACGACATCAATACAGATGACAGTTCTGTAATGAAGCAGGTCGTGGACGCAATCGAAACTGAACACTCTGGTTCTCCGTTCGGCAAGTTCACCGCCTACATCACAATTGACGACATCAAGCCCGTTGAGAATACGATGTTGGATGGTCAGCCGTTTGACATCAACAGTGCATATGCTAAGTGGAGCATTACCACGAGCCTGCACATTGAATCCGCAACGAACCCGATGGACTTCGGTACTGAGCACTTCTATTTCCAGTGCAAGCCGTATCTGGAATACATTCGCGGCTACAACAGCACGAAACTGAAGAGTCAGACCATCACAAATACCCTTGCTCATAACTTTGACTATGTGAACGGCGGTATCGATGAAGATAACACCGACACTGGTGCAGAGTTGTGGCTGGATTACAATATCAGTATCCATGCAAACGAGCGCAATCTTGTTAGTTGCGGCGTTGATAAGCACTCTATTTTCATGTATCCCGAACTGACAATTGAAGCGCCTAATGGACTTCGGTACATTATGTCCCGCTATCAGATTGTGAATGAGTTCCCGTATGGCAAGCACAGAGACACTTCTCGTACTGTGTTTAACCAGAGTGACCATCTGAGCGTCAATCTCGGTACTCAGTATCGTGGACAAATGACAACCGTTACTCGTTATGACATGAACGGCAATCCTTCTCAGATTGATGTTCAGGGCAAGACGATGGCTGAACTTGGCATTTCCCTCGATGAACGCGGATATCTGGACAAGAACAACGAGGACTATGCGCCTTATCTGGACCACGGCTATGCATTATGGTCCGATTATTCTTACCCGAAGGAAATCTGGCAATGGTTCTGGCGCAATGCTATCCAGTATCATTGCTACGACATGGAAGAGTTTGACGGCACCAACGAACAGGTTTTCTTCTACATCGATGAAAAGAATGTTCGTGCGGCCGACAAGTCCTTCAAAGCCAATGACGGAAACAATCCCACTTCTTCTTGGACCGCTCCGTTCGATGCAACCTATCAGATTGACCTGTGGGGTGCTGGCGGCGGCAATGCAAGTACGACAGATGGTATCAGCGGCAACTCCGGCAGCCACACCATTATCACAGCAGACATTAAGGAAGGCACGACCCTCTACTTTGTCGCTGGCGGTGCAGGCGGTGGCGGTTCCGGTGGTGGTTCCGGTGGCGGTTCTACCGGCAGTGGTTCCGGTGGTTCCGGTGGCTATAACGGCGGTGGTTCCGGTGGTGTCGGCGCAGTGTTCTATGACTGCTATAAAAGGGGAGGCGACCCTGACCACAGCTACCACAGCAATTCTCCCATAGGCTTTGGCGGTGGTGGTGGCGCTACCACGGTTGCATTCGGCCTTATTGGTGACGGACAGCTGAAGAACTACGGTGACGGCTCGTCGATGTTCGGCGTTGCTGGCGGCGGTTCCGGTGCTGCAATTATCTCCGGCAATGGATACACCGAGCGTGGTGTCGGCGGTTCTGGTTCAGACTACAGTGGTCAGCGTTATCACTGTGCATTAAAGGAAGACAAGGTCTTCAGCGATGGCTACGAATACCATCATGGCGATATCTGTGGCTGGACTTACAGTGGTACCCACAGCAGTGATATCAAAATGCAGCGAGAAGACGAGGAAGGCTACAACAACACACTGCACGAAAACGGCGGCGGTTCTGGTTGGCAGTCTGCTTCTACCGATGGTGCATTGCGTGGTTCTTCTTATGCCGCTTCTGTTGGTGAAAACCTTGACAACGGCAACATCATCATTAAAGCAAACGTCACTGGTGCAAACCAGCTGAATGACGGTGCCGGTTCCGGTATTGGTCAGGCTGGTCGTGCAAAAATCAAGGTCGTTGACCTGAATAAGCGTCTGTATCGTCGCGTTGGTAAGAACGCAATGGATATTGGCTTCGAGGATGCAAACGAATGCACTCCTACTCGTGCCAAGGTCATGCTGACTGTTGCTAACAAGATGTACGATGGCAACCAGTTGACTGTTACCGCACACGTTGTATGGGACGGCGATACCGATGCAGGCATCAACGAACAGGAAGTCCTGCGCGGTGTAAACATCACCTATTCGAACAACGAATCTCCCAACATCACATATCCTACAAACGCTACTACCGATAGCAAGAAGAAGCCTCTCGTTCGTACCGGTTCCTACACTGCTACGGCAACCTACACGGGCAAGTACGAAGTTACTTTCTGCTGGGAGAACACGAAGCCCGGCAAGACTTATGTAGTCCGTGGCGAAAGCACTACACCTGATGAATATGTATCCGGCAACGGTAATGTCGTATACTTCGATATTTATCCGCGCCCGCTGCATCTTTACAGCTATGACAACAATAAGATTTACGACAATATCAGCACCGCAAAGGTATCTGATATTAAAATCAAAGCAGCAACTGCTGATTCCGGTATTGTTCACGGCGATACTGTCGCGCTGAACAGCACACTGGCTTACGGCTATTATTGCGAAAACTATGCTCCTGAGGACTTCGCAAAAACGAGTTTCAGAGAGTCCATCCATACGGGTCTGCACAGTATCAAGACCGTTACGATTCTTGAACTGATTAACAACCCGTTTGACAACTATTATATTGCAAGTGAAGATTTCACTGGTACCATCAATCCTCGTCCTCTGTATGTTCACAGTCAGTACCATGATGTGAACAAATACAAGTGGAACTACGATGGCAACTCCAATGATATCGGAAACGGCAAGTATCTGACCGACACGACTGTCTACGATAATCAGAATGTGACTATCGAGCAGGCATATGAAATGATTCTTGCTGGTAAACAGGAAAACATCGATATTACCCGCTATACCAAGACCGAACAGGATAACTACCAGAACACGGTAGTGAATCCGAACAACATCAAGGTATATGATTCCTACTACAACGCCAATATTGGTGAAGAAGGACAGGGAAATATCTATATTGATAATATCACCAACTACGATTCCGTTGAACTGAATGCTCAGACCTATGTTGGTTCTTATGCTGACAGCAATGCTGGCGAGCAGCTGACCGGGTATGATGCAAACGGCGACAATGGTGTCATCAAGGAAGACCGTTACAATGGTCTTTCGACGAATACGATTCGCCATCTGCCGTATTCTGTAAAGTACAGCTACAGCACGACCACCCCGCAGGTTGGTCAGAAGATGACTGTTACGATTGCAGTTACGAACAAGGATACCGGATATGGTCTGGCCGCGCAGAACAACTATGTTGCTCCTGTTGCTATCCAGAATCTGCGTCTGAAGAGCAGATTTGCAGGTAATGGTCCCATCACCCTGAAATCCACAAATGGCATTCGTATGAACCAGCAGGGTACAGAGTTCTACATTGACACAATTCCGGTTGGCGGCACCGTAAACATCGTATTTGAGTACACCGTACAGGATATCGATGATACGAACGCGCTGGTGCGTGACATTGAACAGAACAATGAAATGTACCTTGTGAACAATAACTACAACGACTACTATATCGCAGACAAGACTTTCAGCGGTGGTATTTACCGTACGACGCTGCGTGCGCAGGTCAAGAGCGTAAGCACCACTTATGGACACGGTTTCAAGAACATTAAGCTTCCGTATGCAGACGATGTCTACTACTGGAATAAGGGTTCTGACAGCTGGCTGACCATGGAAGGTCTGGTCGAAGACCATAAGACTGCTGCACAGGACGATGAAAAACTCGACCTGAAAGCGAAGAAAACAAACAACTATCAGAGCAAGTTCGTTTACAATGTAGTACCGAGTGAGACAACAGATGCTGGTTCTTACCCTGTATCTTATATTGGTCTGAACGAGTTCAACTATGATGTATTGAAGAACTATGTTGTCACGGAAGACCCCGGTTCTATCGAGGTCAAGCCCCGCAAGATTATGATTTCCGTTGACGAAAGCCAGAAGATTTACGGTACAACGAACCCGTTCTTCAACTCCACATTCAAGGTTCTTGGCACAGATGACCAAGGCAATGAACTGGATGTTTCGGACGAGAACAACTGGACCGTTCTGGGCGATGACGCTACCGTTGATTACAACAACATGCATCTGATTGGTAATGATACCATCGGTAATGTGGTTGAAGTCGTAAACGGCGCTTCCCGAACTGCTCTGGCATTCAAGAATGGCACTTCTAATCTGCCTTATCTGACAACCGCTACACAGAGCAGTGATGTAATCTATCAGACGGATGTTCCCGAAGAAGAATGCGCTTACTGCTTGGAGAAATACAACGAAATGCACAAGGGTCATGAGCATTATCATGACGATGACCATCCGCATACCCATGTTCCCGTAAACGGATACCCTGTATCCGTGAACGAAAACACCGGTTACGGCAACACTCTTGGCATCAAGACCGTCACGAACAGTGAAGGACAGGTAGTTTCCAACTACGAACTCGTTTACGAGTCCAATGTTCTGAAAGTACATCCTCGTCTGATTCGCATTGCGGCTTTGGATGCAACGAAGGCATACGGCGGCACGGAACCCGCATTGAAGTGGACTGTCGATGGCGAAATCATTAAGCCTACCAGCGAAATGCTCGGCATCAAGGCAGTTCGTGACAGCGGCGAGAATGTCCGTGACGAAGGCTATACCATCCGTATCTCTTACGAAAAGAGCACAGCAAGCAACTATATCGTCGAAACGAACGACGCTAAGATGACCATTACGCCTGTCCCGCTGACAATCGTATTTGGTAATCAGGAGCGTTACTACGGCGAAGATAACAAAAACGACTACACGCTGACCGTTGTTGGTTTGAAGCACGGCGATACCGCTGATGTTGCTTTGAAGAATAACGATGGCGCAACCGCAAAGGTTCTTGAAACCGCAAAGAATACTCTGAGCGATTACATCAACCTGACCTACAATAAGTACACCGATGTTGGTTCCAATTACCTGTATGGCGATAAGAGTTACTGCGAAGAGCATACGATTCTCGTACCTCGTGAAAACGCAGATGGCGGTTATAACTATACGATTGCGAACTACACGCCCGGTGTTCTGACTATCAAGCCTCGTCCGATGCTGCTGGAAGTCACTGGCTGGCAGAAGGAACTGGGCGATGCTGATAAGGTTCAGGACTTCACCCTGACCGATATGATTACCCATAATTCCGTAAATGGTCAGCAGAAGCTCGGCGCAGGCAGCCGTATCACGGATGCAAGCGTTGTTGTGAACCCCGATAAGGTTCCCATCGTCTTCAATCTGGTTCGTGCAGAGGGTGAAGAAGTCGGTTCTTATCCCGTCTACTCCACGCCGCAGGACCGTCAGATTGGAAACCTCGCAGCAAACGACCAGAAACAGCTTGAGCTGGATAACCCGAACTACGACTTTGAGTACCGTTACGCAAACGACCTCATTGTCAAGCGTCAGGGTCTGATGATTACCGTTGATGATAAGGTTCGCTATTACGGCGACCGTGTCAACCGCTTCTACGATGGTTCTACCGATTACACCTATCATGTGTTTAAGGTAGAAAACGGCGAGGCTGTTGAAATCACGGCAGAGGAAGCTGGTATCAACACCAATTCCTTTACCTTTACCCATCTGGATACGCAGACCAGTTCCAGCGGCACTTACAAGGATTGCATCAGCCTGTCCGGTGTCCACAGCACCATCTATGATGATGACGACATCACGATTACCGCTGGCAACCTGACTATCATTCCTCGCCCCGTTTCCGTTATTGCTGCGGATAACACCAAGGTTTACGGCGACGCTGACCCCGAATTGAAGTACACGCTCCATGACGGTGTCCGTGGCGAAGATGGCAACTACTACATTGAGTACGCGAATGGCCCTGTTCTCACCGAGAAGGAAGGCGCGGATGTGCCTGTCCAGCCCGGCGACCTCGAAGGTACTGGCGTGACTCGTGAACCCGGTGAAGATGTCTGGACTGGCGAGCATTCGTTCGGCAAGGCTTACGCCATCAATGCCAACGATATCAGCCCTGTCAGCAAGGATGGTATCACCAACTACGTTATTACCATGGAGAACGGCAACTTTACGATTACTCCGGCTGAGCTGGTTGTTACCGTAAAGGGTGGCTATTCCAAGACCTATGGCGAAGAGAATCCCGCATTTGATGCCGATATTACCGGCTTCAAGCGTGATGACACGAAGGAAACCGTTCTGAACGGTGAACTTGGCTTCGCTACTCTGTGCTTCGACCTGTCTGACGCTGGCAAGTACATCGTAACTGCTGGCAACAACAACGAGGATGCGGTGAACCCGGATTGCGTTGTTCTGGAAGACGGTGAAGAGCATATCGGCTCCACTTTCGAAGTCAAGAGCAACACAAACTTCGAGAAGAACTATGTTATCCGCTATGTCAATGGCGATATCACTGTCAACCCGAAGGAACTGATTGTTCGTATTGACCATAAGGTCAAGACCTACGGCACTGCTGACCCGGCATTTACCTTCCATTACGAAGACAATGCTGGCAATGTGATTGGCCTGATTGACCCCGAAAACAGCCCGCTGAATGTTGAGCTGTACCGCACCAAGGGTGAGAATGTTGTGCGCGGCGATGTCACTGCAGCAGATTCTCTCAATAAGTGGGGAACTACCCTCTATGATGGTGATTACCTCATTTCCGCAAAGTACGATACAAACAACAAGAACTATGCCGTTACCGTATACGATGGTTCTCTGAAAATCATCCCCGCAACGCTCACTGTTACGGTCGATGGCGGATACAAGACCACCTACGGCGATGAGATTCCCGGATTCACTTATTCCATCACAGGTTTTGTCGGTCGTGACGTTAAGGACGAAACAGGTACCGGTATCAAGGACGATGAATCCAAGGTTTCCGGCACTGCTACAATGTACTGCAACGACAACGCTGGCAATCCCGTAACGAATAAGACGAAAGTTGGTAATTATCCCATCAACTACGATAGACAGCAGTTGGTTGCTGACAACAGCAATTACAAGTTTATCTATGTTGGCGGTGACCTGACGATTGGTAAGAAACCTATCCATGTGAAGGCAGATGACCAGCAGAAGGTTTACGGAGAGAAAGACCCCGACCCGCTGACTTGGACGATTACTGACCCCGAAGAACTGGTCAATCCCGGTGACGAAGACTTCTTCGATATCACCACAAAGCGTCCCGGCGCTGATACTGATGACGGTGAGCAGGTAGGCAAGTATCCCATCACCATTGATGGCACTGACCCATCCGGCAACTACGAAATCATTACCACTCCCGGAACTCTGACCATTGTTCCTGCAACTATCGTTGTTACAGTTATTGACGACGAAAAGTATTTCGGCGAAGATAACCCGACACCCAACGTAACCATTACCGGCTATAAGCGCGGTGACACCATCGATGATATCGGTGGTAAAGATGCGCTCAAGACCAAGACTGATGCAGAGAAGTGGAGCCCTGTTGGTGAATATCCTGTATCTGCCAATGATTCTACTTTCCATAACCCGAACTACAATTTCGTTTACATCGATGGTAAGCTGACCGTCAACCCCTTGATTATTAACATCAAGGCAGAAGACGACCGCAAGACCTACGGTGATAACGACCCCGATAAGTTCAATGTTTCCTATACGCTCACGAACGAGAAGGATGAGCCTTACACTCCGGATAAGGACCTGCGCGATTATATCGACCGTGCCCTGAATCTGGATGCAGCTCGTGTTCCGGGTGAGAATGTTCGTACCGAGAACCCCGGCTATTCCATTGTTCCTACCTATACTGAGGTGGATAATATTGAGATTGGCACAGTAACTCCCGGACATTTCTTCATTGACCCGCGTGAGGTAACCATTACTGCAAACTCCGCAGAAAAGGTATATGACGGCACTCCGTTGACGGAACCCGGCTATACCTACGCTCCGGAACTCGTAGATAACGACCTGCTTGGTATTCACGATAAGATGGATTCTGTGACCGTAACCGGTTCTCAGACCGAAGTGGGTTCCAGCAAGAACGTTCCCAGCGATGCAGTTATCATCAACACCGAAGATGGCAGCGGCAGCAATGCCAACTACATCATCAAGTATGTGGATGGTACTCTGACCGTTCGCGATAAGGAAATTGTCTCTATCGAGAAATCTGCTGACCGTGAACGCGCTACGGATTACGATGTGATTCGCTACACGATTACTGTTACGAACGCGACCAGTCATGACCTGCACAACGTCATCGTTAAAGATACCAACAACTTCGTTGGTGTTCCTGTCCTGTCTCAGGCAAACGGTGTGACCTATGATGCAGAGAAGGGCGAGTTCGTTATCGCAGAGATTTCCCATCTGCGCGATGAAACCCATACCAATGCTGTAACGTTCACCTATACCTACACGGTAGACCCGACCGACCACGGCACCAACAACGACATCCTCGAAAACAACGCCAAGATTACCGATATGAAGGTAGTCGAGAGTTATACTGAAAACCCTGATGGCAGCACGACTCCGAACTATACCGAGCCTAACAAGGATTGGTTGGTCGAGACTCCTGATGTTGATGTGGAAATCATCCGTCAGAATCTGACCATCGAAAAGAGTGCTGATAAGACTGAGGCTGGCGTAGGTGATGTCGTCACTTACACGCTGAAAGTCACCAATACGGGCAACACGAAGCTTGAAAATGTTGTCGTAAAGGATACGAACAACTTCATGGGCGAGCCTGTCGAGAACATGAAGCTCCACTTCGGCTATCGTGTCAACGATGATGGAACATGGACAATCACCAGCCTTGGCGTTGGAAAGTCCGTAACCATTACCTATAAGTACACGGTTGTCGCAGATGACCTCGCAAACGGCAAGCTGGATAACATTGCTACCGCAACGATTCCTGCTCGCGAAGACCCGACTATTCCTGAAAAACCTGTCGATTCCAACGAAGTAATCGTGCCGCTGTACTACAAGCACCTGACGATTGTCAAGTCTGCAGACCGCGACCACGCTTATCCCGGCGAAGTCGTCAAGTATCAGGTCACTGTCACGAACGACGGCACTGTCGATATGACGAATGTTACCGTCTCCGATAACACCAATGCTCTGGGTATGTTTATCGTCTCTACCGGCGACGGATATACCTATAACCCCGAAACCAGATTGTTCACCATTCCTGCTCTGAATGTCGGCGATTCCGTTACGCTGAATTACCTGTATATTGTGCAGAATGGTGACCCCGAAACGATTATCAACGTAGCTACTGCTCACGCTCCCAAGAATCCCGATACTGAGATTCCGGGTGACAAGGACATCGAAGAGCCTTCTAAGCCTGTTGAGGTTGATGTGCTCCGTGATGAACTGACCATCGTAAAGAACGCTGACAAGAGCTTCGTTGATATGAACGGCAATGACACGACCGTAACCTATACTCTGACCGTCAAGAACAGCGGCAATACCAAGTTGACGAATGTTATCGTTACCGATACATCCAACGGCAACGGCACTGTCGAGTACACTGGCGATTTGATGTATGACGGAAACGGCAAGTGGATGATTCCTGAGCTGAACGCAGGCGATTCCGTTGAAATCACTTATGTCTATACTGCTGTGGCAGAGGACATGAACCTCGATAACGGTAACATCGTGAATACGGCTGTTGCTGAGGGCAAGAACCCCGACAACAAGACTGTTACGAGCGACCCCGATACTGAGACTGTCCATGTAGGCGAAGTGCCTGACCGCGACATTCGCGTTGTGAAGACTTCTCTTGAATCCAGTGTGATGATTGGCGATACCATTCACTACACCATTACCGTTACCAATAACGGCACAATGGCTGCTCAGAATGTAGTTGTGCGCGACTTCAATGACGGCATTGGCGAAATCAATGCTGCAAGTTCCGATAAGTACACCTATGACGCAGCGACTCATTCCTTCACCATCGCAGAAATTGCGGCTGGTGAGGTCGTTGAGATTCCTGTCACCTATACCGTACAGGAAGGCGACAAGGATGTCGTGAACAATGCTGCTGTCGAGATTCCGGAAGTTCCCGAAATCGAGAAGAAGGCAGATAAACAGACCGTAGTGGTTGGCGAGGTGGTGACTTACACCATTACCGTTACCAATACGACTAACGAGACCAAGACGAATGTTGAGGTCAAGGATACAAACAACTTCACGGGCGTTATCACGCCTGCCGAAAACACTGATGTTGTAAGCTATATTGGCGACAAGGTCTGGAATATTTCTTCTATCGGCGCTGGTGAGAGCGTAGACATTGTCTACACCTACACGGTAATGAATGAAGATGCTCCCAATACTATGCTTGTCAATAACGCCGAAATGACATATGTGACGGATTCCGGCAAGGTAAAGATTCCTTCCAATGAGGTTGATATCCCTGTCATCCCCGAAACTCCCACACCGGAACATGTCGGACCCACCGTTGTAAAACAGGCAGACAAGGCCATTGCAAACATCGGCGATACGGTGCATTACACCGTCGTCATGCACAACAATGACACTGTTGACTATGTGAATGCAGCGCTGCACGACAAGAACAACTTCAACGGCGTTATCACGAATGTCAAGAACGGCACTCTGGAATCTGCATCTGCCGGTTCCGCAGTCATCAAGGTTGGTACTATCCCGGCTGGCAAGACTGTCACGGTAGAATATGATTACATTGTGCTGAACACCGATGCCGGTAAGGGTCAGGATACCTACAACGAGCTGAAGAATGTGGCTACGCTGCATTACTGGTTCGCTGACGAAGACCAGACTCCTGAGAATGAAAAGACAAAGCCTTCTAACGAGGTCACCGTCAAGGTTCCCGGCAGTGATGTACCTGTTCCTGTCAACCCGCCCGAGGGCAAGTTGAAAGTCGAGAAATTCGTAGACAAGAAGAGTGCTTCTGTTGGCGATATGCTGCATTACACCGTTAAGGTGTCTAATGTTGGCGATGGCGAACTGAAAAATATTCTGGTCGAAGACTTCTTCGATGGACACGGTAAACTCAACTACATCCCGACTGTCGGTGTTGTAGTAAACGGTGATGGCACTTACACCATCAACAAACTGCCTGCCGGTACATTCATGGAGCTCCGCTTCACCTATGTTATCGTGGAAGGCGATGAGCCTGAGGTCCTGAACGCCGCTGTCGTCACGACACCGCCCGTTGACCCGCCGCTCGAACCCACCAAGACGGCTGACAAGAAGTTCGCATTTGTCGATGAAATCGTGACCTACACCATCAGCGTGTATAACCCCGATACCAAGGCAAAGACGAATGTCACTGTCAAGGATACCAATAACTTTGTTGGCAGCATCAATGCCGCCAATACAGATAAGTACACCTATAACGGCGATAGCACTTGGACGATTCCGGAAATCGGAGCAGGGGAGACTATCAACATCACCTATACCTACACGGTACAGAGCAATGATGAGAAACTCCTTGAGAACAAGGCTGATGTGACATACTCTGAGAACGGCGATACCGTGAAACTTGATACGCCGACTGTTGATGTGGTCGTACCCGATAAGGGCACTGTCTCCATCCACAAGGAAGCGGACAAGAAGATGGCTAAGCCGGGTGAGGTCGTCACCTACAATGTCACCGTTACCAACAACAAGGGCTTCGATGTTCACGATGTTGTAGTAACCGATGCTAATAACTTCGCTGGTGAAATCACTGGCGTTGACGGCGCAGATTACACCTTCGAGAACGGTGAGTTCCATATTGCTGAGATTGCCGCAGGCGCTTCGGTCACTCTGACCTACACCTACACGGTTGAAATTGGTGATGTGCCTACTCAGATTCTGGAGAATATCGCTACGGCTGATGTTCCCGGAACGAACCCCGAAGACCCGAACAACCCCGGTCACGGTAAAGACCCGAACAAACCTATCGATAACGATGAGAAGATTCCTTCGAATCCTGTCGATGTTGAGGTTCCGGGTTCCGAGACTGAAACCAAGATTCCTGACCTTGTTCTGACGAAGAGCGTAGACAAGAGTGAAGCCGCTGTCGGTGATACCCTGAACTACACGATTACTGTCAAGAACAACGGTAAGGGCGATGCCGAGAATGTCATGGTCAAGGACTTCTTCGACGGCAAGGGCACACTGAACTTCGTGGCTATGGATGGCGTCACCGATAACGGTGATGACACCTACACGATTGCAAGTGTCAAGGCTGGCGAGAGCGTAACGCTTAACTTCACCTATGTGGTGGTTGACGGTGACGCACCTGAGGTTCTGAACGCGGCAGTCATCACAACTCCTGAGCCGCCCACGGATATTGTGAAGAGCGCTGACAAGCATATCGCCAAGGTCAATGAGATTGTTACATACACCATCACGGTGAAGAACAATTCCAAGGACACGCTGACGAACCTGCTGGTAAGCGATACGAACAACTTCAAGGGCAAAATCGAAGCCAAGGATGGCAAGGGCTACACCTACAACGGTGATAAGACTTGGACCATTGCAACGCTCGAATCCGGCAAGTCCATCGACATTACCTACACCTATACGATGCAGGCAAACGATGCTTCCGTCATCGAGAATACCGCCGATGTGCGTTATAGCCATAACGGTTCCGACTACGACATTCCGTCCAACCCGGTTGATGTTGAGAAGCCTGACGATGGTGTTGTCACCATCTTCAAGACGGCTGACAAGACCAAGGCTGAGCCGAATGAGGTCGTTACTTACACGGTTACGATTCACAACGGTAAGGATTACGACATCAAGAATGTCCGTCTGACTGACGCGAACAACTTCGCGGGCAAGATTGAGGGCGTTGACGGTGCTGGCTACAAGTTCATCAACGGCGAATTTGTCATTGACAAGATTCCTGCTGGCGGTGACGCAGTGGTTCACTACACCTACACAGTCCAGATTGCCGATGTTCCGACCAAGATTCTTGAGAATGTTGCAACGGCTCATGTCCCCGGCAAGAACCCCGGCGACCCTGACGAGGAGATTCCTTCCAACAAGGTCGATGTTGAGGTTCCCGGTGACGGCACGCATGTTGATGTGCCGGAAGGCAAGCTCGAAATCGTTAAGAGTGTAGACAAAACGGAAGCCAAGGTTGGCGACACGCTGAACTACACGATTACGCTGACGAATGTTGGCGGACAGGCAGTCAAGAACGCTGTCGTCAAGGATTTCTTTGACGGTAACGGTGTCCTGAACTTCGTTCCGATGGACGGTGTGACGGATAACGGTGATTACACCTACACGGTTGCGAATGTGGAGAAGGGTCAGAGCATTACGCTCCGCTTCACTTACACGGTCGTTGCCGGAGATGCGCCGATGGTCCTGAACGCTGCTGTTGTGAAAGACCCGACTCCTCCCGTTGACATCGAGAAGACCGCAGACAAGCATGTAGCGATGGTCGATGAAGTCGTCAACTACACCATCACGGTGAAGAACACGACCGATAAGACCGTTACCGACCTGCTGGTCAGCGACACCAACAACTTTACAGGTGCAATCACTTCTAAAGACAACGCCAAGTACACCTACAATGGCAACCACACTTGGACTATCCCCAGCATCAAGGCTGGTGAGAGCATCGATATTCTCTACACATATACTGTGAAGACTACCGACCCCTCTACGCTGGTCAACGAAGCTGATGTTCGCTACACGACCGATGACGGCGAGTATGTCATCAAGGCAGACCCCGTTGAAGTCGTTGTCCCGAAGGATGGCGAAGTTACGATTGTCAAGAGCGGTGACAAGAAGATTGCAGAGCCCGGTGAGGTCGTGACCTACACGGTTACGATTCACAACGGCAAGGCGCATGACATCACCAATGTGGTCGTAAGCGATTCCAACAACTTTGCTGGAACGATTACCGGCACAAATGGTGTCGGCTACAAGTTCGTTGACGGACACTTTGTAATCGATAAGATTGCTGCTGGTGCAGACGCTGTTCTGACCTACACCTACACGGTGCAGATTGCAGATGTACCCACTCACATTCTGGAAAATGTTGCCACGGCACATGTGCCCGGCACGAATCCGGAAGACCCTGAGAATCCCGGACACGGCAAGGACCCGGATAAACCTATTGACCCCGATACGGACATTCCGTCCAATAAGGTCGAAGTGGAAGTCCCCGGTTCCGAAGTTGAGACCGAGATTCCGGAAATCTCTATTACCAAGTCTGTAGATAAGCCTACTGCCAAGATTGGTGATACGCTAAACTACACCGTCACTGTCAAGAACGGCGGTAACGCGGATGCTGAGAATATCCTGATTAAGGATTTCTTTGACGGAAACGGAACGCTGAACTTCAAGGCCATGGATGGCGTGACAGATAACGGAGACAACACCTACACTATTTCTACGGTCAAGGCAGGGGAGAGCGTAAAACTTCGTTTCAGCTATGTTGTAGTTGAAGGAGACGAACCTCTCGTACTGAACGCCGCAGTAATCAAAGACCCGACACCGCCTGTTGACGTTGAGAAGGAAGCCGACAAGCACATTGCAAAGGTAGATGAGGTTGTAACCTACACGATTTCCGTGAAGAACACCACTTCTGAGCCTGTTGACAATGTAACTGTCACCGATACTAACAACTTCAAGGGCGAAATCAAGGCCGAAAACGCTGACAAGTACACTTACAATGGCAATAAGACATGGACTATTCCGACTATTGCTGCTGGCGAGACCATCCATATCACCTACACCTATACGATGCAGGCTGAGGATGCCACCGTCATCGAAAACATTGCAAATGTGACTTACAGCAAGGATGGCACAGATTACAATATCCCCTCCAACCCCGTCGATGTCGAGAAGCCCGATGATGGTGTTGTCACTATCCGCAAGGCTGCAGATAAGACAAAGGCTGAGCCGGGTGAGGTTGTAACCTATACCGTCACGGTTCATAACGGAAAGAATCACGACATCGAAAACGCTCGTCTGACAGACACCAACAACTTTGCTGGCGAAATCGTAAGCGTTGACGGTGCAGATTACACCTTCGAGAACGGCGAATTCACAATCAATAAGATTCCCGCAGGCGGTGATGTGGTTATCCACTACACCTATACGGTTGAAATTGCTGATGTGCCCACGCAGATTCTCGAAAACATTGCAACAATCCATGTTCCCGGCACGAATCCCGAAGACCCGAATAATCCGGGTCACGGCAAAGACCCCGAGAAACCCATTGACCCCGATACGGAGATTCCGTCCAACAAGGTTGATGTGGAAGTTCCCGGCTCTGAAACCGAAACAGAGATTCCTGTAATCGAAATCACCAAGTCCGTTGATAAGGCAGAGGCCAAGGTTGGCGATACGCTCAACTATACGGTTACTGTCGCCAATAAGGGCAAGGCTGATGCGGAAAATGTTGTGGTCGAAGACTTCTTCGATGGCAACGGAACGCTCAACTTTGTGCCCATGGATGGCGTTGCGGATAACGGCGACAACTCCTATACCATCAGCACTGTAAAGGCTGGCGAGAGCGTAACGCTTAACTTCACCTATGTGGTAGTTACCGCTGATGCTCCTAAGGTTCTGAACGCTGCTGTTGTGAAAGACCCGACACCGCCTATCGATGTTGAAAAGGATGCCGATAAGTATATCGCTAAGGTGACAGATGTTGTGACCTACACCATTACGGTGAAGAATACGACAGACGAAACCGTAAACGATATCACTGTCGCAGACCATAACAACTTTGCGGGTGATGTTACGGCTGAGAGTTCTAACCGCTATACCTATAACGGAGACGGTACTTGGACTATCGGTTATCTGGATGCCGGTGAGGCTCTTGATATCGTTTATACCTATACGGTAGAGACGACCGATGAGAGCGTTATGGAAAATACCGCAACCATTAAGTACACGCACGATGGCGAGCAGTATAATATCCCGTCCAATACAGTCGATGTGAAGAAGCCTGATGATGGCGTTGTCACCATCTGGAAGTCTGCAAACAAGACTGTCGCAAAGCCGGGTGAGACTGTCACCTATACCGTAACGGTACACAATGGTAAAGACCACGATATTCAGAATGCTGCTCTGACTGATGAGAATAACTTCTCCGGAAGCATTTTCGCAGTGGATGGCGCTGGTTATCACTATGAGAATGGTGTATTCACCATCGACACGATTCCTGCTGGCGGCGATGTGGTTGTCCATTACGCTTATACTGTCGGTATCGCCGATGTGACTACGCACATTCTTGAAAACGTAGCGACGATTCATGTTCCCGGCACGAACCCTGAAGACCCGGAGAATCCCGGACAGGGTAAAGACCCGACGAAACCGATTGACCCTGATACGGATATTCCGTCCAACAAGGTCGATGTGGAAGTTCCGGGTTCCGGTACGGAAACGGATGTTCCGCTCGAAAAGAGCCTCACGATTGTGAAGAGTGCTGACAAGACGAAAGTCAATGTCGGTGAAACCATCAATTATCGTGTGGTAGTAACCAATACTGGTGAAGTAGACCTTGTCAATGTAACCGTAAAGGACAACAATGACGGCGCAAGCCATATTGAAGCTCAGAACGGTGATGGATATACTTACAATAGCGCAACGACAACGTTCACTATTGCTCGTATCCCTGTTGGCGAATCCTTCACGCTGACCTACTCTTATGTCGCAGTTGACGCGGATGCCGGACACGATGTCATTAACGTGGCTGTCGCTAAGGCTCCGGGTCAGAATCCCGAAGACCCCGAGAATCCGGGTCATGGTAAGGACCCGTCCAAGCCGATTGATGAAGATGTAGAGAAACCTTCCAACGAGGTGAAAGTCCCTGTTGTGAAACCCTCTACTCCCACAACGCCTGACGAGCCTAAGCCGACTCCGACTCCTGACAATCCGAAGCCCACTCCGACCCCTGTTCCTACTGAGAAGCCCAAGACCCCGCCGATTGGCTGGCTCGATATCTTCAAGGTAGACGGCAAGCCCTTCTCCCTCTTCTCTATCTTCACGAGCAACAAGAAGACGGGTATCGGATTTGCACAGAGCATTGTTGGTCTGGTAGCAATGGTTGGCATTGGCGTCGCTGCTCTGGTGGTAGTAAACCACAAGCGCAAGAAGGACGAAAACGACAACAAAGATAACCATAAGGATGATTCCGCTGAATAAGCGGTAAAACAATAGAGCGGTGGTTCGAAAGAGCTGCCGCTCTTTTTTTTTTGCGTAAAAAACTTCTAATTTTCAGAATAATTATTGACCGTTGCTGCAAAGTAAGTAATATAATAGATATAAATACAGCATCAAATTTCTCAGAACAAATAATAGCTATAGTCAAGCAGGTTTTGCGTTAATGTTTCAACCATCCATGTCCATACGAAATATGAGAATGCGTTCATGGGTGGCATTTTTGTGCCAAAATTTTTGATTGACTTTTCTGTCTTTTTGTGGCATATTGTAAATATGCAATTTGATTGCTTGTATTTTGATATACTTTCTTATCTACAATCGAGGCTGCACACTAGGGAGTAGGTAAGGGTGTATATAAATCCGGCTGTGGTAAAACCACAGAACACTCACATTATTAGGAGGGCAACTAACATGCAGAAACCTCGTAAGCGGTTTTTGAGTGCGATTGTCGCCGTAGCAATGTGCCTGTCTCAGTTTGCTCCTGTCACTGCTTATGCAGTGGAGAGCGCGAGTGGAATCACGCAGAGTGAAGAAGCTCCGAAGGAAACTGATGCACTCAGCACTACGACAACAAACTCCGACTCTTCCGCTACTACTCCCGCGCCGAAAAGCGATGTTACCGACACAGCAAGTTCCGCGTCCAGCGACACTTCTGTGACGAGCGATGTTTCTTCTGAGGCTACAAGTCAGGCGGGGTCTGAAACGACCACTGCCTACGCAAACAGTGCTGCCTCTGATACTGGTGCAAGCACCAGCACTTCCAGCGAAGCTTCTACTACTGGCAGCATCAGTGAAGCAGCACAGGCATTTATCGATGCGGCTAACGCCCTTGTAAGCCGTAAAGATGAAATTCTGACTGCTGCAAACAACTTCGGTCTTGCAAGCAAGGCATGGCAGGCTGACAAGGAAAACGCGGTTCTTGATGCGATGGTCACGCGTCGCACTGAGGAACTGGATGCAGTTTATGACTGGAAACCCATTGAAGACATGTATTATTCTCTGAGCGAGGATGAGCAGGTCGCCGAGCCCATCATGAATGCATACCTTGATATGTCTGACCTGTATCTGCAGGTTTGTGACCGTAAGGAAAACCCCGTAGACAACAGCGGTGCCAGCGCGTTTGATGGCGGCGGTTCTACGACTGTCATCGGGGACTATCAGGCAATCACCGCTGCTGAGACTGGTAAGCAGATTGCCGCAGGCACTGGTATTCAGTATACCAAGATTAGCGGTCAGGAGAATGTTATTCGCATTCTGCCTCAGACTGTTACATACACCTACGGTGACTCCTTCAAGTCTAAGGGTCTGACCATCGAATACAGCACTGCTGATTCCCGTACTTCTCAGGAAGTCGAAAAGGATATTCAGGCAGCTATCGACGGTTTGAGCTTCATCATGTATGCTCCGGCTGACGGCGACGGCCAGAATCCCACAGACATTCATTGCAATGCCGGTACTTATCCGACTTATGTTGATACAGGTGCCACAAGCGTTACTGTGAATGGTCTGAATTACACCATCATTGATGGTTCCAACTTGGATTCTTCCAAAAACATCCGCAATGACACGGGTGTGACTATCAACAAGCGTCAGATTTACATTGTCCCTCATACCACCTATGTTACGAAGGGCAATACCATCAGCCAGATTAACTACACCGTTATGGATACCAATGGTGGTCTGGTTGACGGTGACCTGCTTCCTGCGGATGTTCTGACTGCAGAGAGCTTTGATAAGGACACTACCGGTTCTTACAAAATCATCTTAGGTTCCTCCGCGAAGAGCAACACGAACTACAACATCGACATTCAGCCCAATACCGGCGATGTGTATGTTGTCGTTTCCGAAAAGACTCTGACCCTGACTCCCGTATTTGTCTTCAAGGGCAATGATGGCGTACAGACGACCGGCAGCAAAGCTACTCGTCAGTATGGTCAGCAGAATCCTCAGGTTGACTTCGTGATTACCGGTTGGTCTGATACCGATAAGACAAATTTCGAGTATAAGACCAACAATGAGCACAAGTCCAACGCAGTTGCTCTGAAAGAGATGCTTGGTCTGAGCGGTGAACCCACCGTTGTTCTGCCCAGCATCACCTCTGCTCCCGGTGGCTACACTGTTACAATCGGTAATATCCAGACGAATGCGCCTATCAATGGTTATAACATCAACCTTGCTACCGCAACGTTTGAAATTACCAAGCGTAACGTAACCATCACCAATGACCAGATTGATGCCATCTATGGTGAGGCTGAAAAGGGCAAGTCTTCCACCATCACCTTCGACGCTGTTGCTTATAACGGTGCTGCTCAGGCAGTGGCCTCCGATAAGCGTATTGTCGCTGGTTCTGACATCACCGCTGATGACGGTGTGAACAAACTGGTCAGCATGGTTCTGACAACACAGCGTCAGGATATCGACAATAAGAATGTTGGCGAATATCCGATGACTGTCGAAGTTCCCCCTGCATGCACTGCTTACTATGACGTCAAGGTCATCAACAGCAAGTACATCATCCATCCCGCAATGCTGACTGTCACTCTCGATGACCTGTCCGCAATGTATGGTGCTGCTCGTTCTGGCAAGATTAAATCCATCGAAGGTTTCAAGCTGAACGATACACAGGCAAGCATCGGTTTGACCGAGGATAAGCTTGGCTTTACCATGGTGGATGCGGCTGGTAACAGCGGCACTCCTACAACTGCCAATGTTGGCGAATACACCGTCAGCGCATCTGTGCAGGGTGCTTCTCAGGAGCGTTGGTCTTCTGACTGGGACCCCAATGCCGATGGCAAGAACTACGACCGTTACGACAACTATCTGGTTCGTTTTGTCAACAGCAAGCTGACCGTCACCAAGCGTCCTATCGCCATCAATGTGATGGGTGGTCAGACGAAGGTTTACGGCGGCAGTGATGCCAAGGGCGGCGTTGCCTTTACTCTTGACCCCGTCAATGGCAAGGGTGGCCGTGTTGGTTCCGACTTTGCTGGCTGCGTTGTGACTCGTGAGGTCGGCGAGACTGTTGGCTCTTACGCTTACAGCGATGCACAGTTCCAGACTGCTGAAATCGCCAAGAACTACGACATCACCTTCAATGCTCCCGATAAGTACACTATCACCAAGCGTACTCTGACCATCACCGTTCCGAACCGTGAGCGTCTGTATGGCGCAGAGAATCCCAGCGATGCCGACATTACCGGCGCACTGGAATACAAGAACTTCGCAAGCAACGATGAAATCGGCATCCATGATACCGTCGCTTCTCTGGGCGGCACTGTCACCATCAAGTATGGCGTTGACAATACCGTTGGTAAGCTGACTGGTGTCGGTACCTATCCTATCGTTGTTTCCGGTTACACCAACCCCAACTACAACATCGTTTACACCGGTACTTACAACGATGGTACAAGCGGTACGCTGACTATCAATGCACTGCCTGTCACCATCAAGGGTACTACCAACAGCGTCCGTAAGTATGGCGTTGCCGGTAAGAACACCCCCAGCTATGCGCTGTATGACGAGACCGGTTCTCAGGCTATCAATGTGGTTGACCCGCAGGGCAGCCCGCTGAACATCCACATCGACCTGATCAAGTGGGAAGACCCCACTACGGTTGTCGGCAACCATGAGGCTACCATCTCTTATGATAAGAACCCCAACTACATCGTAACGATTGCTCCGCAGGCCACGTTCCAAGTCACCGAGGCTGATGTCTCTGTCACCTTCAACGCACTGCAGACTACTTACGGTGAGAAGGAGCACGAAACCATCGCCAAGGAAGTTTCCGTCAACGTGAATACCTCTGATGGCACTCAGATTTACCACGATGGCGAAACCGTCAATATCAAGATGGACGGCAAGGATGTTTCTCTGGGTGTTGTTCGTATCGCCGTTGAGGCTACTGCGAACGCTTCTGGTCTGTACGATGCAGGTTCTTACAACCTGACCTTCCGTCTGGATAAACAGCCCGCAAACAGCGTTAAGCTGTCTGAGCCCGATGGCAAGAACATGCTGATTGTTCACCAGATGCCCCTGACCATCACTCCTCGCTATGGCCTGTCCAAGACTTACGGCGAGACTGACCCCAGCTTTGCAGTCAACGATACCTATGTCATCTTCGACTACAATACCACCAGCTTCGCAGAACCCAAGGCCGACTTCGCACAGGCTCGTCTGAGCCGTGAAGCAGGCGAGAACGCTGGCACTTATCCGATTTACAGCGGTAACATCTATGAGCAGACGATGGCAAAGAACTATCGTATCAGCTTCACCAATGATGTTCGCTTCACCATCAATAAGCGTACTGCCGTTATCAACCTGCTTGAAACCGAAAAGACCTATGGTGAGACCCTCACTTCTATGAACGTGAAGGATTACATCAAGGGCGGCACTGGTCTGCTGACTACTACTGATGTTCAGGCAGCAGAAGCCGAAAAGATTCTTAAGGGCATTACCCTGACTTCCGGTGCAACTTCTGCTTCCGCAAGCGTTGGCACTTATGCTCTGAAAGCTATCTACGCACAGCCTGCCAACTACGACCTGACGGTGATTGATTCTACCATCACCATCACTCCTCGTCCCATCACCCTGACTTTCTCCAACTACGAGAAGGATTACGGCGATGCAGACCCCGCATTCTCTTACAGCGAGATTTCCGGCAACATTTCCAACGATGGTCTGAAGAAGAATACGCTGGAACTGACTACTGGTGCTCTGAGCGGCTCTGTTACTCGCAAAGCCGGTGAGGATGTCGGTGAATACCCCATCAGCTCTACTCTGTACAACAAGTACGGTAACTACGCCATCACCATCGTGACTGGCTCCGGCACTTCCGTCGACGTTGGTTCTTCCACCACTGAGCCCGAGGCTCTGGAAGTTGCTACTCTGACCATCAAGCCCGTTAAGGTCACCTTTACCGTGGCTGGCGGTTACTCCATGATTTATGGCGGCACCGTTCCCACGTTCAGCTACACCGTTACTGGCTTGAAGAACAATGACACCGTTGCTTCCGCATTTACTGGCTCGGTTGTCTACAACATCAAGAATGCTGACGGTTCTCTGTCCGAGATTCCTGCTCGTCCTGCTGCTGGCGATTATGTCATCACCATGAGCGGTCTGGAAAACAAGGGCGCAAAGAACTATGACCCCATCGTCTTTGTTGATGGTTCTCTGCATGTCGATAAGCGCGATGTAATCGTGGTTGTTGACGAAGGCCAGAAGAAGGTCTACGGCGAGGCTGACCCCGAACTGACTTGGACTGCAACTGGCGACGGCGCTTACTATGTAAGCGAAGATGCAGGTGACCTTGCAAACCTGAAGGTTGTTCGTCCTGACGCTGGCACCGATGCTGGTGAAGATGTCGGCAAGCACCCGATGATTATCGAGGGCGACGATGTCAACTTCAACATCACCCGCGTAAACAACACCTTCGAAATCACTCCTGCTACTCTGAATGTCACTCTGGCAGCTCAGAGCAAGATTTACGGCGATGAGAACCCTGTTCTCTCCGGCGATGACCTGATTTTCGATGGATTCGTTGTGAAACCCGTCAAGGGCAACACCACTCCCGATGATGCTGGTGTCCTGAGCATTGCAAACCTGACCTTCAACTTTACCGATGCTGAGGGAACTCCCGCAACGGTAGCTTCTCACGCTGGTACCGGCAAGGTCGTTCCTGCAAATGTTGAGAATGCCGCAGCAAACAACTACACCTTTGTTTACGCTCCCGTTGATTTTGTTATCGACAAGCGTCCCATCACTGTCACCGCTAAACCCCAGACTTCTATCTATGGCGACGATGTTGCTGTTGAAGATTGGTCTGATTACGGTACCGTGAACGTTCTGGAATACACTGGTGACACTGCCAAGGCAGCTCTGGTCAATGGTGATATTCTGGAAGGCACGAACCTGTGCCTCGTCACTTCTGCAAGCCATGTCGGAGGCTATGACATTGTTCCTTCCTTCTCCGGTCTGGCTCACCGCGTCGGTCAGGCTTCTTATCAGGATTATCTGGTAACTGCTATGAACGGCACTTACACGGTCACTCAGCGTCCTCTGACTTGGACCATCGGCACTGTTGGTTCTGTCTACGGCAATGAAATGGCTGAACTGAGCAATACTCTTACCTATACTGGCGATGCCGATAAGAAGACCATCGTAAATGGCGATGACCTGAAAGCTATTATCAGCATCACTCAGAAGGATGTTGAGAATGCGGTTGCCGAAGAGATTTCCATGAAGTCTGCTGACGGTGCTGCTTCTCTGGTTGCGGAGAGCGTGCCCGAATCTGTCAAGAATTACGGTGCATACGACATGGTCGGTTCTTACGACAATGATGATTACCTGATTACGATTGTTAATGGCGTTTATACCATTGGCGAGCGTCTGGTCGAAGTCACTGTCACCGAGCCCAAGGATATCGTCTATGGCGATACCACTAACCCCGACTTTACCGTAAATGCTGTTGCCACCAATGGCGATGGTACGCACGGTGCAGCTGTCAAACCTGATTCTCTGGGCCTGAAGATGGCACTTGTTTATACTCCTTTCGAGAACGACAAGACCACCGACAATGCACAGACTGCTCCCTTGACGGCTGATGCAAAGGCGACTCTGACTCCTGACATCGCCAGCGGCGATGACGGCGTGGAGAGCGACAGCCAGTTCAAGACTGAGAATGTCAAGAACGCTGGTACTTACACCTACACCGTTACCTCTGATTACGATGCTGCTGTTGAGCAGAATTACGCAGTAACAATCAATGTCGTCGATGCCGATAAGAACGAAGCCGATGGTCAGTTCGTTATCGCTCGCAAAGACCTGACGGTTACTCTCGACCCGAACCCCGTCGTCAAGCTGTATGGCACCAAGACGGAGATTCCCGAAATCAAGACCAGTGGTTACGCTTTCGACGAGACTGCTGAAACCGTTAAGCTGCCTTCCTTCGAACTCATTGTTGCTTCCAGCATCGATGGTATCTTCGGTAATGTTGGTTTGACGAAGGACGCTTTCAAGTATGTTGGCGGCGCTTACGACAACTACAATTACCTGCCTACCACCGGAGACCTCGAAGTTCAGCGTCTGCATCTTGCCGATGTAGAGCCCGCAACTATCGTTGGTACTGTGGCTGACGAAAAGACCGGTAAGCCTGTTGAGGTTACCAAGAAGACGACTGATGACCTGAGTGGCCTGTACTTCAACTCTAAGGTTGAAGTTATCGCTCCTAAGGGTTACGCAATCGGAACCAGCGATTCCCTGACCGATGCTGAGTGGGCCGAGAAGATGGTCATTTCCGCTAATAGTGAGAAGGTTACTTCTACCTATTACCTGATTGACCTGAAGACCGGTGCCATTACCGAGATGGGAACTATCACCACATCTGTTGATACCGAAGCTCCTGTCGTTGCTTCTGCTTTCGCTGCCGATAAGGTTGATTCCACCAATAAGACCGATTTGCTGAACGAGAAGTTCGTCAAGTTCGAGAGCACCATCAATGTGTTCATTACTGGTGAAGAGACTGGCAAGGCTCCCGAAAAGGACGACGATAAGAAGGATGATAAGAAGGACGATACCGACAAGAAGGAAGATTCCGGTAAGAAGGATGAAACCGAATCCGGTACAGATGAGAAGGTTCCCGCCGAGTCCGAAAAGACCGAAACGACCAATGACAAGACCGAAGCCACTACGCTTCGTATTGCTCATGGTAAGCCCGCTCTCTTCACAACCGGCGACGAGACCGGTGATGAAAACGGTAACGATGTCGTTGCTACTCCCGACGAAAACGGTGGCAAGGATGATACCGAAGACCCCGACTTCGTGCCTGTTGTAAAGGTCAAGGATTCCGTTCCTGCTATCTCCGCTCTGGATGGCGAGTACAACTCCGGTGTCGCTAAGATTCAGTATTACAAGGTCAATGGTTCTGCTATTGCCAAGAGTGCTGATGGCGATTACACCTTCGACGAAACCAAGTTCGAGACTGTCAATGTTACAAACATTGATAAGGACAACGGTTACGTTACCTTTAAGCTGAGCCCCGATTGGACTGGTTACATTGTGACCCGTACAGTCGATAAGGCAGGCAACTACGGTGATGTTCGGGTAGCAAGTGTTAAGCTGGAGAATCCTCCGGAAGAAAGCAGACCGACTCCGACTCCTGTAGTCAAGAATGAACCCGCTCCCACTCCGGCACCTGTTGTAGTTAACTACAAGACTGGCGTTGGTTTTGGCGCAGAAGTTATCGTTCCTGTTATCGTTGTTGTTGCTCTGATTGGTGTTGGCGCATTTGTCATCGTCAAGAAGAAGAATGGCGATAGCGAAGAAAAAGCTGCTGAAAAGCCTGAGGATAAAACCGAGGAAAAGAAGCAGTAACCAACTGAAATAATCTCTACTCCGTGTAAGAGATAACATATAGCGCTCCGCAGAAAAATCTGTGGGGCGCTATTCTTTGTTGACTATTTATACTTTTAGTGGTATAATATAAGCATAGTGCATGAAGCTTGTTCAAACAATATGATGAAAGGATATGATTCCATTGCAGTAAGTAGCATCTGACCATATTGTATGGTCAAAAAACAGACAAACACTGTACAAAATGCATGACAACTTATTGCTCCGTTTGTGCAAGTTTGCTGTTGCAACCCGCACGGGTTGCGTTAGATTGAAATATGCACATCGAACAAACACACATGAAAATGTGTAAGTTTGCTGTTGCAACCCGCATGGGTTGCGTTAGATTGAAATAGACTAGCATCGTGCGCTGCTTTCAGTTGCAACCTGCACGGGTTGCGTTAGATTGAAATATGCACATCAAACACACATGAAAAAGGAGAAGTTACTCATGCAGAAGGTTAACAAGAGTTCTGTAAAGAAGGGTGCTGCGCTGTGTCTCGCTATGGCAATGGCCTGCACTGCATTTGTTGGTTGTGGCAAGAAGGATGATGCTGCCAGTGCAAGCGGCGCGACCAGTGAGTCCGCAGTTGAGGTTCTGGATAACAACAAGTTGACTGAGATGCCCGATGGTGTTTCTCTGAGCGAGGACCAGATGAAGACCACCATGAACGCTTATGCTGCTTATATGACCGAGGCTCTGGCAAGCGATGGCTATACCGTCACCGTTCGCTATGACGAGGATGGCAGCGTTCATTTCGACGGTACCAAGACCGCTGATGACGGTTCTACTGTTGAGGTTCCTGACCTGTCCAAGTTCGACAATCTGAGCGCCGCGTTCGCATATCTGTACAACTGTGGTCAGGCTGATGCCGAGGGCAACCTGCTGGTGGCTACCTCCGTGCCTGCTGAGGAAGCGGCTGCATCCGAGGCTGAGAGCACTGCTGAATCCGAAGCTGCTGACAGTGAGGCTTCCGACAGCGAGGCTGAAAGCGCCGAGACTGATGGCGATGCCGCCGAATCCACTGAGGAGGCTTCCTCTGAGGATACTGCCGAAGCCGATTCTGCTGCTGAGTCCGAGGCCCCTGCTGACGAAACTGCAGTAGGCTAAAAGACGCCTTGTGAGGCTGGCACATAAACTCGATTATTTTCTCAAAGTGCGATGCAGGATGTATAGACCTGCGGTTGGCGAGCAACGATAAAACCAGTCATCAGGGAAGCAGAACAGGGTTTAGGCGCTGAATGTGGACCTCAAATCTTCAGATAGCCGCTCAGAAATGGGCGGCTATCTTTTTTGTATTATACAAGTTGACTATTAAGGCAAAATGTGGTATAATATAGAAAAGAGGAGGAATGAAAATGCCGATTATTCTTTATTTAGGATTGACTTTACATCTTTGTACGAAGGGGCTTGGCTTCTTACACTTCATTGCTAATCTGCTGACTACCGTAACACTTCTTTTTATTTTTGTTTGTGTTATGAAAATGTCCTATAAGGCATATAAGAAGGGAGCTTCTCCGCTCATTTTCGCCTATGGTACCTATGGCGTGTATCCGCTGGTATACGGTGTAGGCTCTATCATTCAGTGTGTTCCGTCTTGGCTTTGGGTGTGGTATTTTATGAACCATGTCGAGTTGGGAACTGGATTTACAATGTTCCAGTTCGATTCCATTGCTTACACTCTTGCATTGTCTGCTTATTGCTGGTTCTTCTACAAGAAACTGGCAAAAGCGTTTGATAAGGATGAAGCATTTGCCAAGAAGCTGTTTTTTGCCTATCCGTTAGCATTAAAGGAACTTGCGTTTGGCGATAGTGAATATGTACTCAAATGTCGTTGTGAGCCCAAACCTAAGTACATTCCGAAAGAGGAACGAGTAAACACGACTGTCAACGAAGACGTCGATGAAGATTGATATGTGATGGGGATGCCGAGCGGTGTTGACATTCTCCCCACGGCTAAAGCAGGGGGATTCCTGCATCAACCACCACTGCACAGCAACCGAGGTTGTTGCGTCTTACACGATGTCAGACAGGCGTTACTTCCCGTGTGTCCCACGGTACGGTATGTATTTATCAAGCGGACTTTTGCTCAAGCCCTTTATGCAAAATATTAACGGCAGCGTTCTTGTCACGGTCATGAACCGTGTGACAAGACGGGCATTCCCATTTCCGGATGCCAAGGTTCTTAACCTCTTTGTTTTGGTATCCGCAGCATGAACAGGTTTGGCTGCTTGGATAGAATGTAGGTACACGGATTACTGTACAACCGTACCAATAGGCTTTGTACTCCAGCATACTAAAGAAAGACGACCACGAAACGCTGGAAATAGCTCTTGCAAGTTTATGATTACGAAGCATTCCCTTTACATTAAGGTCTTCGATGCAGATGGTTTGATTTTCACGCACCAGCATAGTAGACTGTTTTTGAAGGAAATCGTTTCGTTGATTAGCAATCTTTTCGTGGGCGGCAGCGACTCTTATACGCTGTTTTTCACGATTATGTGAGCCTTTCTGTTTGCGAGCCAAACGCCGCTGTTCGCGAACAAGTTTTTTGGTTTTCTTCTCCAAGTATTTGGGGTTATCAACCACAGTACCGTTACTATTGGAATAGAATTCTTTGAGTCCAACATCAACACCTACTACACAACCGTTGTTTGGCATAGGCTGAGGGTCATATTCTACATTAAGAACCACGAAATATTTACCGGTGGCTGTACGCACTACCGTTGCGTTGTGAATTGCACCAATCTCCATAGACTGATGAACTTTTACCCAACCGATTTTTGGTAAGCGGATACACTTATTAGAAATGCGTATACCGTTACCAATATTGAGCGTGCGGTATGATTGTTTGGCGCTTTTTTTGCTTTTAAATTTTGGATGTGCAGCCCTATGCTCAAAAAAGTTTGTGTATCCGGTATCAAGGTTTCGCAACGCTTGCTGCAAAGCAATGGAATCCACCTCTTTGAGAAACGCGTAGTTCACATCC
>ENA-ORSC01000438-ORSC01000438.1-human-gut-metagenome-genome-assembly--contig:-NODE-438-length-33809-cov-6.307164_pt1 | contig 33809 bp, 46 predicted proteins | sample MGYA00242178_ERZ509140 | MGnify/ENA primary metagenome ERZ509140 (study PRJEB26280, sample SAMEA2338681) | human gut metagenome | biome: human gut; feature: human-associated habitat; material: faeces... | reverse complement strand
TTCTAGTGCTCACTCCGGGCGTGCGGGTTCAAGTCCCGCCTCGCGCACCATAAAAAGAGAAATCCCGTAGTCATTGAAACTACGGGATTTTCTTTGTCTATCAATGGTTTTCGCCGCTTTTGCATCGTACATTTTTCGACGATGCAATACATTTTTCTACGTAAAAATACGCTATTTAACGTGCGATTTTACGGCAAAATTTACGACAACTTATTCTATGCGTTTTTCAGCACACTGATTGCTTTCTTTATCGCCATGTGCTCAGACTCGCCGCCGGCATCCTTGAGCATATCCTCAAGCTGCTCGATAGCGTGTTCCGCACCGTCGGCGCGGCTGTACCCTCTGCGGCTGTACCCGGCATCGCGGGAGGTAAAGCGCCCCATACTGTCACGGCCTCTGCGATAGCTATTGCCGCGCATGTAACCCTCTGCGTCCCATTCGCCGGTACGGCTGTAGCCATCGGCCATCATGATCTTGTCGATGTTCTTGATGCTGTGTACAAGCTTGTCGATGACCTCAAGTGCGCCTGTATTCAGTTCGCCCTGTTCCGCAATATCGTCAAGCTCCTCGCACAGCATATCGCGAAGTTTTTCAAGTGATCTCATACTCATAATTTTACTCCTCTCATGCAATTCTCTCAACAATCAGGTTGGAGTTTGCGAAGTTAATAGCCTGTCCGCTTGTGTTCTTAACTGCCACAGTCAGGCAGCAATCACGCGGAACATTCACATTTGCCGCGACATAAATATTGAAATAATTTCCCACAACAGCCGGCGTCACAGTCGCCGTTGCAGCGGTAAGCGGCTCGCCGTTTATGGCGATAGCGGCGGTTATTGCCTCGACCGTGCCGCCCGTTGGTATCGCTATGTTCGCGCCGAATGCAACGCGAAAACGCGCCCTGCACTGGTTTGTTAGGCCGCGCAGTGTGACAATGCCGGCGCCCTCACGGTGCACGATACTGCAATTGCCATGCACTGCCGTTTCCGTCAGAGGCACATTCTGCCCTGCCGCGATGCTGACTATATTGGAATTTGTAAATTCAGCCATAATGTTTATCCTTTCATAAAAAATGCGGTGAGACGTGAGCCTCACCGCTTGATCTTAGTATCGGTAAAAGCCCGATCATTTTCGTGAAGTCACGAAAAAGCTGCGCTGTGCAATTGTTATGCGCAATTACCGCAAGCGCCGTAAGGTGCGGACGCTGCCCACGGGTTACAGGTGATGTAAGCCGGTGTGGGGCACGGCCTGAGCTGCGAAACAAGGTAATTATTCTGCGCTGCCTGAGAAGCTGCAAGCTTGAGGTTCTGATTTTCGGTCTGCAAATCCTGCATCTTGCTGTTCACGAGGAAGTCGAGAATTGCCTTGCTGTTGCAGTTGGCGTTGTCGATAATGTCGCGAGTGCTGTTCTGAATGGTGTTGCGTGTGTCGCATGCCTGCGTTGCCATATCGTAACGCACCTGAGCAATTGCCGCGCGGTTCTCGCAGCAGCACTCCTGAGCCTGCATCTGCATTGCGTTCAGCTGCTGCATAAGTGCGGCCTGCTGATTGCAGCGTGACAACTCGGAAGAGTAGAAGCCGTTTGTAACCGCCTGAGTGACACCGGCGAAGCCGTTAAGCATTCCCGTGTTCATGGCGTAGAAGCCGTCGCACAGACCGCTGTTAACGCCGTCGAGCTTGCGTTCGAGGTTTGCAAAGTCGGAAGTCAGAACGTATCCGTCCATCACTCCGCCATTGTTACCGCCCCAGCCGTTACCGCCCCAGCCGAAAAGCACGATGAAAAAGAGGATTATCCACCATCCGTCACCGCCAAAACCGCCGAAGCCGCTGTTTGCTGAGGTTGGTGCAACCGGCATAGTCATTACCGGCGCATCAGAAGAAATCGCCATTGTTTAGTTTTCCTTTCGATATGTATTTACAAATACCCGGCCGGATAAAATGTACTTACTTCATAAGTGTCTGAAACTGCTGCGCAAATGCCTGCGCCTGATTTAACTGCTGCTGCGTTATCCTGCCGCTTTGCAGCATCTTTTGTACCTCCTGCTGAGGGTTGCCCTGGAACGTACTCTTGAACTGCTGGAAGCGCTGCAAAAGGTTCTGAAACTGCGGGTTCATGCCGCCGCCAATAGCCTGAAAAAGCGGATTACCCATTGCTTACTTCCTCCTTCGGTATAAGCGCCTCGACCTTTTTTGCGAGCGCGTCATACTCTGCGCGTGTCACATACTCCACGCCGGGGGCCGGCATTGACTGCGTTCTTTCCGCATAGTCAAGTATTCGCATTGTCGGTATACCCGAAGCGTCTACGGACTTTAGGTATATCGTCTGCCGCTCACTGTCCCACAGTGGCACTGTGTTGCCCGGCGCGACGAGATACGACTTGCCTGCCGCCTCTCCCTGCACCCAGATCATGCCCTGCTGTGCAGGCTGCTGCTGTGCTCGCATCTGCGCGAGGTTGTCCATCATAGGCGGCTGATAATACCCATACGGCGCGTTGTAACCAAAAGCCATTATTGTTCCTCCCGTTTTTCAAAGTAGTAGACCGGCACCTCGTCTCCGCTGTCCCACGTGTCGTAATAGTCGCCGTTTACGACCGCTACGACGTGGCCGGACAGCGCGAGCACATAAGTGCCCTGCGTATGTTCGTCGGCGAAGGCGGCGACCGTGTAGCACTCGGGGCAGGTGTCCAGCAGCGCATGCTGTTTAAAGCCGTTGGCCTTGAGGTAACTACCCCAAACACTGTTTGCCGAGGGCATGTCATGTACTCTCAGACCTTCAACGCACAAAGCGAGATAGGTCTTATCCCAAACGGTATTCATCGCCTTGGCTATCGCCCTTACGGTGCAGTCGCCCACGCGCTTTGCATCCGGGTTGGGATTAAAAAACACGAACATATCGCCGCCTCCTTGTACTTAAAAGCTTAAAGCCTTTTTCAATTTCAAGGGGGTACTCAATGTCCGTGTTATGGGGAAAATGCGCGTAAAAAAAGAGGAGGTGTTTGCCTCCTCTTAGCTTTTGAAAAGCCGCTCGTAATTGTGTTCGATTTTTGTCCTTGCCGTTGTGATTCTCTTCGAGACGGTTTTTCGGTCAAGCCCTATTTCTTCTGCTATGTCTATCTGCGGTATCTGCTGGATAAAATACAAGTCCGCTATCCTGCTGCCCTCGCGCCCGAGATTGGAGCTGTATATAAGCTCCTCCCATTTCTCACGCGGCAGCAGCGCCATGTCCGGCGGCAGCCTCAAGCGAGCCTGTGTCATTTATCACACTTCGGCTTATCGTACTCCATAGCCTGCCTGCTGTCGCTTACCCCGGCAGTCGTTGGGTCTGTGACTACGCCGAGAATGGTAAGCACCGCGAACAGCGCGTTTACAACGGCCAGCAGCTTGTCTCCCAGTGCGTCAAGCTTGAGATCGATGCCGAACACCGCCGCCACTACCTGAACAAGCAGCAGCACCGCCGGAACGAGCGCGAGCCAAAAGGTTTTGTTTTTAAGTCTTACAGTCCAGTTGATTTTCATAAATGTGCCTCCTGTTGATGATGATGATGATTTTTCATGTCGTCCTCAAGGTCTGCTATCCGGTGATTTGCCACCTTGAGCTGTTCCTCTACTACAGGCATACGCTTTGCAAAGTTGTTATGCTCCCTGACCTCTCGTGTCAGCTCGTTCACCTTTGTTTCCATTACCGCCTGTGATTTGCTGTTGCTGATAAGTACGCCGATGAGCGTTAAAACGCCCGTTATGATAGCGACTATTATGCTCTCTGCCATACTTATTTCTCCAATATCATTTCAATCATTCTTTTGTTATATATCGTCACCCTGAGCATATCCTCCGTCAGGTCGATAACGCCGTTGCCCTTGCCCTTGATTATGCCGTCCTGCATGAGCTGCCTGACGGTGTCACGGTAAAAGCCCTCCGGCACATCCTCTATCGTTTTCCATCTGACCATTTCTTCATCCTCCGTAAGTCTTTTGTTTACCTCGGCCGCTATCTGCCCGTGTCGCTCATAAAGCCACTGCCCGGGGCAGGCCTTGTTTTCATAGTCGCGGTGAACGGTCATATTGCACCCGTTCTTGTGGTTTACGCGGTCGTCCTTGCTTGTACTCCATACCAGCTTTTTGATCCCGTTGCGCCTGCATATATCCGTCACAAGGTCGAGCAGCGTCTTGTAAGCCGCGCCGTTTACCCTGTACGGATGCCTGTTTTCGCAGGCCACCTCGATAGTCACCGCCCGGCGGTCGTTTTCCCCGTCCGAGGTCGCCCAGCTGCGGTTTCTTTCCTCTACGTACATTCCAACTCTGCCGTCGGGGCCTATGCCGTAGTTGGCGCTGGCCTGCTTTGTCTGAAACAAGCTGCCCAGCGTTTCAACTGCTGCCTGTGCTGCTGCGCAGTGAATTGTGATCGTGTCGATTACATGCCCGTTTCTGCTGCCCCTGTAAGGCGATATGCGCGTGTAGTCCACAAGCTGACTGTTTGTGTAGGTCATGCTGTTGCATCCTCCCACGCCGACGGCAGCGCGGCCACGTCATAAACGCAGTTGTCCTGTTTGCAGCGATACACTTTGCCGTCGGCATCACGGTAACACTCCCCGGCCATATACATACCGCTTGTTCCGTAAGCATCGACCCAAGGCTTGGCCTTGGCCGGGTCGGTCGTGTGACACAGCCCCCATAGAGCGCGAAGCGTTGACGGTCGGCCACTGTAGTTTACTGCGTTGTAGGGCTGGATAAGCTTCCACACCTGCCCCTCATCGGCTACCGGCGTTCCCACCGGACATGCGCTGTAATCCTTCTGCGCGTCGAAATCGGGCACTTTGCTTTCCTCCGCGATTATCGCCGTGCCGTCCATCGTGCTTGCACGTCCGCGCAGATTGAGCGCATCATCCGCGCCCTTTTCCTTCATTTTGGTCATGGCCTCTGTTTTCGTCATCATATGCTGTTGACTCCTTCCTTGTAGGCGTTCTCAAGGTCGCTTGCTGATATGGCGTTTTCCGTCACGGTCTCGATCTCCGTAGGCTTGCCCATTTTGATGGTAACAGTGCCGTCGCGGTTATCGCGGATAACGCCGCTCATGCTGTATTCCGAGTTGTCAAACTCGCTCGTGACTTCTTCCATTACGGGATTTCCGCTGCTGTCTATCATCGGCTGGCCGTCCTCGCTTAGCTTCTGCACCGTGTCTTTCTGAACGATGCTCCACGGCGTATTGTCGGGCATCAGCGCAAGTACGTCGGCGTAAGTCATGTTAAGCGTGATAGACTTCGTGTCACGCCTGTCCCACTCGTAGTCGCCTATTCTGCCGCCTATTTCCGCTGGGTATAGTGTGTTGTTTACTTTGATGTAGGTCATTGTGTACCTCCTAAAATATGTTGAAGTTATCATCGAATTTTGCATCGTCGGATGGAAGAACAAGAGAAGGTCGAATGCCTTCTTCTTTGCCAGTGACAGAGGTTAAATATGCCAAACTCCCTGAGGTGTAGACAATAGTAAGGTCATTGGAAAAATCGTCTCGAGTATACCAGCTTGTCGCTTGGCCATTATAGTAACCAATTTTCTTTTTATTGCTCGAAGATGTTTGATTCGGAAAGTAACTCAATGGTACATATGTTTCACCTGACCAGTGACCAAATCCCAAATCAGCTCTGTCAAGGCAAAATATTTTTCGTGGTACTGTTGTTGGCGGATTATATGTTGCACTGGCACGGCTAATTAACGGGAGATTAATTTGTTTAATCAGTGACTGAATATGGGGTTCTAATAATGGGAAGAATGTGTTTCTTAGATAGTTATCGACTTTTGAATACTCATAATAATATCTATATCCACCGGCTTCGTCATTTGTTTCATATGCAAACTCAATAAGGGCATAAATATCTTTCAACAATAACCATGTGCCATTACAAGTATCATCGTAATACGCGGGTGTTAGATTACCTTGATGCACAACAAGCCATTCTTTGCGAACTCCGCCGACGTTCATATACACACTCGACCCAACTGCAAGCTCTCCAACAGGCGTTCCAAAGCTTATATCATACCCCGTACCTCCAATAAGCGTCCGGCCTTTCTTGATGTCATAACCGGTACCGCCGATTAAGGTTCTACCGCTTTTGATATCATAGGAAGTACCATTGATTAAAGTTTTGTGTGCCATATCCGCGCCCCCTTAGCCGTACACCCAGCATATTTGCCCGTTTACGGTCGGCGTCGATTCCGTACTTGAAAAATACTGATTGCGCAGTACAGGCGTTCCGACCGCTACACCGTCGGTTGCATACTTCGCCCTGTTAACGGTTTGACTTGCTATGTTCGATGTGGTGATAGCTGTGGCTTTGTCCTGCTTTGTGTCTTGCAGGTTTTTGTCGGCTGATATCCACGTATACCCCGTAGCCGCCGCCGCTGTGCAGTGATAAACAAGCTTTGCCGCCGTGTCGATGTACTCCTGCCCGACAACACCGACGGTCGATGTCGTCGGAGGCGCGGTGCCGATGATGGGCTGAGGTAGATCATCAAGCGCCGCCTTTACGCCTCCCGAAGTAACCGGGTTTGTGCTGCCTGCCGTGGGCGTTGAGTCGAATGTCAAAGCGTTCTGCTTGCCGTTCCAGTTCGTCCGCTCTGCGGCGCTGATGTGCACGGTGGTGTTCTGCGCGTGGGTATTCAAGTTGTTCTGCACGGTCTGTGCCGCGCCCTGCGCGTCCGCTCCGACCATTGTGGCGGTGTAGTCGCCTGTCTTGGGCGTAACAGCGCCGGAGCGTCCGTTGAAGCTCGTAACGCCGCCGCCGGCAGCTCCCTGCGCGGCCATAGCCCAGTACTTGGCATTGTTCGTGTCCTCTCCGGTTCGTGTGCCTGTGCCGCCGACCGCCCAGCTCTCGGATAATTTACCGTTTGCCGCCGCCGAGGCCGCTGCCGTTTTTGCTCCGGCCTCGTATTCTGCCGACGCATCCTCGGATAAAGCCGCCGCCGATGCAGAGCTTGCCGCCGCTGATGCAGAACCGGAAGCCGATGTTGCCGCGCTTTCTGCCGCCGACTGTGCACTCTCCGCTTTGCCTTGAGCTGTCTCGGCCTTGCTCTGCGCCGTTTCCGCCTTGCTCTGTGCAGCCTCGGCCTTGGCCTGTGCCGTCTCCGCTGCCGCCTGTGCGTCCTCAGCCTTGCCCTGCGCCGCTTCCGCAGCGTCCTGGGCATTCTTTGCCGCCGTTGCCGACTGCGCCGCAGCAGACTGCACCTGAGCCCATATGGGCAGTGTGCCGGTCGATACGTCCTCATAGCCCTCATAGCCCTTGCGTATCTTGCCGACCGTCGCCCACACCGTGGGTATCGCAACGACGTTTGCGTTGTCCGCGCCGTAAATGCCGACCATAAGTATCTCGTCGCTTTTTGCAAGGCACTCCTGCGGTATGGAGCAGACATTGTTTTCCCAGTACGAGTCGAGCACGACCTTTGTAACGTCGCCTGCCGTGAATATCGCGGTTTTTGAAATGTTTGAAGTCCAGTCCTCGGAAAACTCAAATTTGATCTTTGCGTTTATCATGCCGCTGGTAAGCGTCTCGTTTTCCGTGACCGCCGCCAGCGCCTTTCCGATCATTATAGTTGTCAAAGGCATTGCCTCCTTTTCGCTTATATCTCAAGCATAATAAAAAAGGGCAGAGCATGTAACTCCACCCTTGCCATGTTATTTAGTTTTCTTTGTCGGGATTGTATTTTTCCCGTGCGTGGTCGATTATAGCCTGCATCGGGTTTGCGCTCTTGTATGCCGCCATCTCCCATTTTGCAAGCGAATAGTCGTTGTTGACCTCGTACTTTGCAATATGATCGGCGTAGGAATAGACATATTTGAGCATGTACGCCTTTTCGGGGTCTGCCGCACCGGAATATGCCGCGCTGTTTATAACGCCCTGCGCAAGCTCGTATGAAGTCTGGCCCTTCGTCGTCGCGTATTTTACATACTCGTCGGCTGTCAGGTACTCGCCGTTTATCTTGGTGTTCGTCTTTGCACGGCTGGGATATACGCTCGTTTCGCCGAGATCGTAAAGCCGCTCGAGCTCTCCGTCTATCTCCGTCGGACGCTCCTTCTTGACGTATGCGGGATTTACAAAGTTGTTGAGCATTCTTTCAAAGAGGTTGCCGGTCTCCTCCGTGCGCCCCCATGCGTCGATGTACGGTATCTGGCTGAAATCGTAAAACGGTATCTTGTTTGCGATCTTGCCCCACATATATTGCAGCTCAGAGCCGACTTTGCTGTTTCGATCAATGTATGTCGTCTCGCGCTGAGCTTCCTCAAATGAGCGTTCAGCCTGTCCGAACAGCGTCGGGAAATACTGCGATATGTAGTTTGCCGCCATGCTCGATACGATTTTGAAAGTACCCTGTCCCTGCTTGATGTACGCGAGGTTATCGAAAAGATCGTTTACGCTTTGCAGCATGGACATTTCAAACATCGGTGTGCTCAGGCTCATGACCGAGCTCATGAGGTTCTGCAAAAATCCCTTGTCCTCGTTTTTGCTGCTCAGGGAGTTGAACAGCTCAACGCCGACAAACAGCGGCATGCTCTCCGGCGCGAGCCAGTCAAGCGTGATGCTCAGTCCGCCTATGCTCAAGGCGTAATTCTGCTTGCCGCTCAGCTCGTCAAAATAATTCTGCTTATCGTCGTCGCCTTCGCCGCCGCTCAGAACGCCCCATGAGGCCAAAAGTATACCCAGCCCCATAAGCGCCGAGCCCGTAAGCCCTGCCGAAACATCGTCTATAAACTGCGCAGGGCTCATGCCGTTTTCAACGTCGCCGTTTACATATGCCTTGACCTTTTTAGTGTCCAGCGCAAGGGACTTTATAAGCCCGACCGGCGAGTATTCAACAGCGCGGGCTAATATGTTGGCCGGGGTTTTCTTGAACGGAAGAACGCCTTCAATGAGCACAGCAGCAACTTTGTTATCCACCTTGCCGAGCCTGCTGACCTGAGCGGAAAACCAGTTGGTATCGCGGTAAGTGGCTTTCTGCGCTTCCTTGATGGCAATGGTCTGTGCCTTGATTATCGTCTCCTCCGGCACTTTGCCCGTGTTGAGCTGTTCGGCGCTTATGCCGTTTGCCTTGTACCACTTGGCAAGCGCGTTTGCATACGCAGGCTTGCAGAACCATGCATCCTCCGCGTCGAGCGCTGCCGAGTTGCTCTTGCGTGCCGCCTCAAGTATCTTTGTCTTGTATATCGTCCTGTGCTTGTCGATGCCCTGAAATGTATCGACATACTTGCCGCCCGAAAGTATGACCTCCTGCACAGCCTCATAGTCCGACATTGCGTATTTGACAAGCGCCGCATCCGCCGCATTACTTGAGTTAAGTATTGCCTTGCTGCGTTCAATGCCGCCGTTTATCTTCGCGTCGGCTATATTCTCAAGGCCGTATGCTATCGTATTCTTGACGGCTCTGACGGGCACGAAAAATGCGTTGCCTACGATGTTTCGGACATGCGTTCTCGGATTGCCTAACATTGCGAGATATCGGAAGTTGTTGAGCTTTTCGTACCACGTCGCATCTATCTGCTGTGCTACGCTCTGCTCTATGTTCGCCCATGCGGTTTTTATGCCATCCTCGTCGCCCTGTCTGAGCGCCTTGGCATACTCATCGTAAAGGATTTTGTCAACATGTATATCCGCCTTGTTGTCCTTGTACCGCTCGTTGAGGTCTTCCTCGATGTTCTCTATCGACTTTGCCGCGAGGTACAGTCTGCATTCGGGCGAAAGCTTGTTGAGAATGCGCATAGCCTGCAAGGACTGCGCCGTGTTCGTGGAGTTTTTGACCATGAGCGATGCAATGTCCATCGCCGTTACGTAGTCTCCGCTGTTGACGGCATTGTTGTAAAGGGCAATGCCCATAACGGTGTTGTCCTTCGATACTTTGCCGCTGTTTATCTCGGCCTTGTAGTTTGCAAGCGCCTGATCCCAGCCGTCGTCAGAGATAGCGCGTTCGGCCTTTTTAAGCGCTTCCTCGTCGGAGTACGCAATGTGCGAGAACTTACCCAGTGCCGCATCCTCTCTCAGCGCGTCGGAGAACTCAGCCGGTGTCATGCCGCTGTTGGCTATGGTGGAAACATGCTTGCTCGTGAGCTTGCCGTTCAGATCTTCCTTTGGTATCTCCTGCGGCGCTCTGTGCTGCTGTTCGGCGAGATTTGCCTCCTGCTCCTTGCTTATCGGGTGCAGTGCGCTGTCGCCCTCGCCCTGAGCCTCCGTTACCCAGCGCTCGCCCACGGTTTCCTCTCCCGTGAAGTTTGCGGAAGCTGCGCCCATGCCCTCCGGCAGGTCGTTGCCCAACCGCTCATCAACTCTCGTGAGAACGTTTTGAAGGGCTTTCAGTTTGGCGTAGCTTTCGAGTTTCCTGTGCTCACGCGCATATTGATTGCTGAGTACCGTAAAGCGGTTTTTCGCCTTGGTGGTAGTGTCGTAGTCTGCGCCGCTATCCTCCGCCTCTGTGAGCGCCTGCTGTGCCGCACTGAGCTTTTCGCGTATGTCCTCGACCTTGCTGTACTGCTTCTGATAGTCGCGTATAAGGCCGCGCTCGTTCTCGTTTGCGGCATCCTCCGCCGTAGCCTGTGCAAGCTTCCGCTCATTCTGCCGCCTCAGCTCGTTAAGTCTCTCCGGCTCGCGGGAGTAGCGGATATCGGGGTTGCTGCTGTCAAATGTGCCGATGTTATCAGTTGCGGACTTAACTTGTTCGGGACGCAGGGCAATATAGGCATCAGTACTGCGTCCGAAACTGCCATCATCTCTTTCAAGAATAACACCATCATAGCCATTGCTTTCGAGCGCTTTTGTCAGTGCTTCCTTGGCTTTTGTAGACAACATGTCCGCTTTTTCTGTCCATTCACTTGCGAGAGTATCCTCAGCCTCGAACAGTTCGTTAAACTTCGCATCATCATACAGCGCACGGCTGTCTACTCCGGGATTATCAGCTCTCCATTCGATCATGTAATTTTTGAATTCTCTCATTGCTGATTGAGTTTTTTCTTTGTACTCGCGGTCAAGCGCTTCGTGCCGATTTATGATCTCTGCATATTCAGAAGACATGCTTTGCATAGCTTTTAATAATTCGCTTCTGTTTTTCGCACGGAGTGGGCTTTCTATTCTCGCATACAATGCCATCTGTTTTTTGCCGCGCAGACCTATGTCTTTGTTACTGCTCTTGAGGAATATGCCAAACGGTGTTCCATTATCCCTTGTGCCTGCGCCTTCGCGTCTCGTTTCAAAAACCGTGAACTCATTTTCTGTCTGATGATATACAATTTTCGGTGTACCATCCTCGTTAACGACCTTGCTTGCTGGCTTGGGCTTATAGCTTTTGTCGTACTTCTTGACAATCGCAGCAATATCTGCTACTGTAAGTGTAGTGGATGTATTGCCATCGGTTAAGCCTCCTGTTTGGGAGAGAACACCGTTAGGCAGTGCAGCCACTTTCTTTATGTCTTTAAGCTCATACGCACGAGTGAATATCTCGCCGTTTTTCAGTGAAACCGCTTCCTCTGCAAACAGCTTGAGCAGGTAATCTGTTCCTTCGTAATTTGCGACAGTATAATAACTATGCATAAATGCCGTCCCTGGCAGCTTCGTCTTACTTGAAAGACTTGAAGTGTAAGTATCAAGCAATATCGCATTTTCAACTATATCCTCTATCGCACCCAGCGCACGACTTGCTACGCCACCGCTCGACTGATGAACAATTGTCTCCTTCTTAAGAACATCTCCCCACGAAAGAACTGTACCGGTGTCTTTGTTAACTGTCTTTCCGGACTTAAAGCTTCCGCCGCCTACATTGACCACGGCAGCAGCAGTTTTATCATTGGTTCGCCAGTCTCCGAACCACGCCCTGAAAAACGGTGATTTTGTGCCCATCTCGCGCCAGTATTTTTCTGCAAAAGGACGTGTTTTTTCAATATCCGCAGATGTGAAGTCGTTAATACTCTTTCTGCCCATGTTTTGAATGGCTTTTGTTGCATTGGTCAGGCTTGCCTCGCGCGAATACATTTCCCCGCCCTTTTTCGGCGGTGCTCTGCCCTTGCTGCCGGTTTTATCGACGGCGTATTTGCGCACGGTGTCCTGTGCTTTCCCGTAGCTTTCGCTGTTTAAGTCCGTGCCCTCGAAGATGTTCATTCTGCCCAGCGCATCGCAGCATATCTCTTCAAAAGCCTCTTCGGCGCTGAGAATGCCGCCGTATTCGCTGCTGTATATCTCGACAAGCTCGTTTAATTCGTCCTCAGTGAAATTGTCAAGCAGCATTTCTTTTGCCTCGTTCAAGCTCAGCTCGCCGTTTTTAAACGCGGCATGCCCCATCTCGTGGCGCATTATCTGCTCTGCGGTGTAGTAGGGATGGTCTGCTCTCACCATGACGGTCTTTTTTGCCGTGTCAACAGCGCCCCTGAACTCGCCGCCGGCATAGCGGATATTGCCGCCCACAAAATATGTGGCCTTATAGCCGTAGCTCTCCGCGAGCTTGCGGCCTTTTTTCATGTCCTCGGTGTCCTCTGCGGCATAATAAACGCCTTTCTGCTGCTTGCCCTTGTAGCTTACTTTTTCGCCAGCTTTGATTTGAGCCGCGCCAGCGCCGCCTTGTTCTTTTTGACTTCCTCCGGAGACATTTTCTCCTGTGCCTGTTTCCACTCCGCGTATCTGTCCTTCGGTATTCTGACCGTTAATCCGCTCCGCGACGTTGTGTATACGTACTCCATTATCGTTTACCTCCTGTGTGTTATTGTTAGTGACCGGCGCTGCTGTTTCGGTGCTCATTACGCTGTCCGCGCCCATCTGATACGCAATGTTCGCCTGTGCCGTGCTGAGTACGGGTACTTTGCCGAGCGCGGCCTTGTCCGTGCCCTGCTGCCCCATCTGATAAACAGCATTGAACGCCGTTTCAAACGCTTGCGGGGCTGTCGGATTGAGATTGTATGTGCGCTCAACCACTTCCGGCGCAACTTCATACTGACGAGCCATACTGTTTACAAATTGGGGATTGTTCGCCGTGCTGGTGTTAAGGACATTTTGTGCCTGCTCTATATTGATGCCGCTGCTGACCTCCGGCGTGAAGCTCTGCGTACTTGCCCTGTCCGCGTACCATTCGTTGCTTGTTACGCCCTCTGCGTCGAGCATTTCGTTAACGACGCGCTGAGAATATGGGTTTGCATCAAATGCTTTCTGCTCCGCTCTGCTGAGTGTTTCGCCGTTTACGGCCTTGACTATGGCATTTACGGTCTGCTCCGAAACATCCGTACCCAGCTGCGCAAGGCGTGTGCTTACGTCGCTTGCGTCCTCCTGAGCGTATGTGCCACGTATCAAACTCTCGAGGTTTTCAGTTTCCTTGTCGCTGAGATTGCGCTTGCCGCGCTGTGTGCTCTGATCGAGGATGCTTTTATACTTTTCTGCCGTAAGCTGCGCGTCGCCGCCCTGCTCCGTGGCAAGACCGGCATTGACTAACTGGCGCTGATATTCCTCATACGCTCTCTGCTGCGCGTTCTCAGCTCTGTACTGGCCGCTGACAACGTTTGTACCGGCACCCGCAAGGCCGAGCGCACCGCCTATGATGTAGTCCTCAAGCATCTGCTGAGTGTCATAATCATCGGCAAGGTCTGACCAGTCACCTTTACCATCGTCAAGCTTTAGCATGCGATCTGCGATAGGGTTGAGGATATCCGAGAGCACTTCCTCCATGCCCTCTTCATTTGCACCGACTAAGACCTTTAATGCCGTGCGGCCTCTGTCTGTCTTTGCAAGGCGGTTTACAAGGCTGTTGACAAGGCTCTCGTTTCTGATAATGCCCTTGCCGTATGCGACCTTGGAGACCGAGCCGAAGAGCTTTTCCGTAAGCACTTCAATAGCCGCGCTCTTTAAACCGGATATCTGCTGCTCACCCTCGCTCAGGCCGCGCTGCTGTGCGTCCAGTGAGGCAGAACCGTATGCGCGTCCTGCCATTGCTGCAATACCTGTGCCGGGTGCAACAGCGTTAAGCAGCGCGTCACCGGCAAACTGTGCGCCTGCTATGCCGAAGTCAACAACGCCCTGGCCGAATTTGCCCAAGCCCCGCTTTGCCTCCTGCTCGTACTCATACGCGCGCTTTGAGCTTTCCTCGGCGCTTTCCAGCAGCTTTTGCTTGAAATCTCCCGCCCAGCCGTTATTAAAGCTTTTTATCTTCTCCTGCTCCGCCTTACGCTGCGCCTGTCCCGGCTTGACCTGCCTGCCCTCTTTTTTCGCAGTCTTGGCCTCGTTTATTGCCGTTCGTGCGCTCTCACCCATTGAAAGATTGCCGGTCGAGGACGTAACATCCGCGCCCAGCTTCTTATAGGCCGCACCCGATGAAGAAAGTGCGCTTTTTAAAATCGCCTCACCCTTGAAATTGCCCGTGGGCGTGGACGTAAAAGCCCTTTGCGCCGATGCTCTGCCAAGCGGTCTGCCGGTGTCGGCAGGCTCGAAGCGGCTACGAGGTGTCGCCGTGCCCTTTACCGGCTTGTTCGCCGCCGCGCCGGTCGTTCCATCGCCGTATGCTTTCGTGTATACATACGCCGGGTTATTGGCCATAAGCGCATCTGCGCTAAGTTTATTTCTGCTGCCGAGATCGTTTCGTATCTCATCGATCTGAGAAAGTACGTTCGATTTGGAATTGCTTGCTCCTATTGGCTTTTTACCGGCAGAGCCGGAGGCGCTGTTTGTTTTTGCGGTTTTATAACCAGCGGCTATCAAATTGGCTTTTTCGGCATAATCTCTCGCTGCGTTTTGCTGCCGCCTTTTTACTTCGGCCTTTATTTCTTCCCTGTTGATTTTTTTAGCCATTCATTATACCTCGCATTACCCTCTGCCCATCTGCGAATAAAGTTTACGTTTGAGAATACTGATATCATCGTTGGTAAGGTCTGATTTCTTCTCCCATGCGTCCAGCAAACTATCAACGCTCGTATACTGATTACCGTTCCACTTGAAAACGCCCTCGTCGGGTTGATAACTGAGCTGCCGCACTTTCTTGACCGAAACACTTCCGTCCTTATTGACCTTATAATCCTTATCGCTCGGATATGTTCTGCTGCTTCCACCGCCGCCGCCTGATCTGCCGCCGCTTCGTGCCGCCGTCTGAGTCGCCGCCTGCTGCTGATAGTAGCTCATGAGGGAGTTGATATACGACGGGTCATAGCCCGATGCACTTATAAGCGCCTGAGAGGGCGTGCCGCCGGCCGCAATGATTGCGTCAATCTGACTCTGCGCAAGCTTCTGGGTGTCCTGTCGCCTGTTGTAATTGCTCTCATTTAGCTGCATGTCCTGATTCCACTTGTCAATGAGTTTGTTGTATTCCTGCTGGTCAAGCGTGTTGTTCATGTTCCAGTTGTTGAGGAACCGCTCATAATCCGTTGCATCCGCGCCGGAAACGAGGCCATACAGGTTGCCAAGATTGCTTATGTTATCCTGCTGCTGCTGATATGCCATGCTTGCCGCAGCCGCAGCTGCCTGATATGCCGCCTGTGCGTTTGCGACCTCCTGCTGATAGCGCTGGAAATCGACCTGATCACGGTCAATGTACATGTTGTAGAGGTTTTTCAGATTTGTGCCCTCGTCCTGATACTGGCCGTATGCCCTATCGTAGAACTCCGGCAGCATCTCCTGTACCTTGTTGAGATATGCGTTGTACATCTGCTGGCCGACCGCCTGAGAATACGTTGAGCTGTAGCCGCCGGTGAGCGCCGCCGCCTGGCCCATTGTATCCTCCATGGCAAGCTGCCCCTGCTTTGTGTACATATCCTTATACTGCTGATACAGCGGGTCTAACTCCTCGTTGTATTCAAACGGCTCACGGTTCAAAAGCTTGTTCAAAAGCTCGTCTATCTGCGCATCATACTGCGGATTATATGTCGGTGCCGAATACCCCGGCATGGAAATAGTCGGAGCATTAGTTATTGCATCGGTAATTGAACCAAGGATTTTGTCCAAATCTTCGGAATACTTGGAGTTGTAATCCGTCGATGGTGTGTCTTTGCCGGTGTCGCTGTAGCTTCCATATTTGTTGCGAAGCTCTAAATTCATGTTATTACCGAGGATTTTTGCGTTTCCTTTTCGCTCATCCTCTCTCGCGCCCTCTATGTCTCCGGCAGCAAACTTTGCATCGGCGCTGAGGCCGTAGTCTATAGAATTGCTGTAGCTTGTGCCGTTGTAAATACCGCCGGTTGTTCCATAGGGGTTTGTATTGCCCATCTTAAGATTAAGGCCGTTAGCCTCTCCCTTTGCGCGCCTCAAATCCCATGCTTTAGCTGCTGCCGCCGTGTCGCCTTTTGCAACAGCTGCATTTATGTCTGCTTGGTAGTCGTGATCATTGTCAAAATAAAATACGTTATTATTCTTGTCTTTCCATGCTTTCCATGTAGGCATATAAATCCTCCGTTAATCCTGTGCTTTTCCGACTGCTATATACATCACTGTGCAGCTCCCGGCCTCGTCTGCTTTGGGGAGAGAGGCGGTAAAGCCGGTTTTGCTTACGTTGTCGGATTTTATCGTTATGTTTCGGTCTGAAAACGGCTGTGAGCATATAACAACGGGCTTATCCGCAAACTTCACCTTGCTGCCGAAACTCACGCTCACCGATGTTTCGTTCTCCGTGTCGTATGTCATTGAGAACGTGCCGAATGCTATGTTGCTGTCGGAAGAAACTGCGGATATCACGACATTGCTCTCCGTCGTCGTGCTCGTGCTGTCCGTGCCTGTTGTATCAACATTCAGCCAAACGGAAAGCTCCTCTGCGAGCCTGACCGTATAGCGGTAAAGCTGCGTCACTTTTTCTTCGCTCGTGCCGGATATTCGCGGCGGCTGAGGTATTATTATCATTTGATATCTGTGCCTCCTTCAAACAGTTTACTGAAACTGTACAGGCGCACCGTGCCGTGCCCTTCAAGCTTTATCCTGAAATGGTCGCAGCGCTTGGGTTTCACCGGCACCATGAACGAGGTCGTACCCCTTCCCTTTATACGCCCCTGATGCTCCCACACGCCCGAACTGTCATATTCGATGTAAATGTGCATCTCCGAGCCCTTCGGCAGCATCATGCGCAGGTTAAAGCGGCTTATGTACTTTTGCCCCGTGTAGTTGTAGCCCTGCAAGCCGGTAACGGCTTCCCATTCAAATTCCGGCTCAGAGTTGCCGGCCTTCGTGTAGTTTGAAACGAGGTTTATCGAGCAGCCGTCCGCGCCCTCTGTGACAAAGAAGGTTTCATTATTTATCGAGAAGAAGGCGAGCGCGTGCTTTTCGTCCTCCTTGTGCCACAAGCCACGCTTTGTGTCGTAAACAAACAGTGACCAAACTCCGGCTGTGTCCTTAAGTGATAAATAATACTTGTCGTTTGCGCTGCCGCCCTCTGCTGCGACATAATACACATCTCCCAGCGGTGCGCCTATGTCATATGCCTGAGAGCCGTCAAAGGCCATCACGCCGCCTCGCGCCTTGTAGTAACAAACATCGTTTATGACAGCTACCGAGCCGCTGCACCCCGTCTGAACGCCCTGCACGGTCTTATCCACTATCTGATGTGCCCCGGCTGAGGAAACATACACCTTGTGATAGCAGTTTTCCTTGAAGAAAATCAGGTTGCCGCCGATGTTTGCAGCGCCCGTGAACGCGCCCGGAGTGCCTATCGAGGCTCTGTAAGCATCCGTCGCTATGCCCTTGTAAGTTGACCAGCGCGTTTCGTCGCCCAGCTTGCAGGCGTATATTTCGTTTACGTTCGTTTTCGCCGCCGCTTCCGTTGCATCATAGCTGTATCGGCAGCCCCAGATGCGGTTTTGCGCCTGCACTACGAAATCAAGATCGGGAGCATCTCTGTAAAGCTTTATACTGCCCGCCGTCTGTGTAAACTCGCCCGTGATTATATCGGTAAAAACATAGATGAGCTCGACTGTGTACGACTTTACGCCGCTGTCGGTTATGGTCTCATTCGTTTTGTGGATAACTCGCTTGTTTGGAGTGTGTGTGCCCTCGAATTTTGCCGAGTTATCGCCCTCAGAGAACGTAGCGCCGGTGAAGGATATCTCTATCGTGTCGCCTGAGTCTATGCTTATCTTCCGCTCTATCTCTTTTTCGGTCATTGTGCCCATCGGCAGCACGACGCGGGACTTGATATCGCTCGTTTTCGCCCACGAACCTGCAATGTATTTTTTCCACACAAGCGCCTCGGCGTTTGACGTATCAAGCCACAGATCGCCGCTTTTCGGCTCTGCCGGTGCTGTGTCGGCCTTTGTAAAAGTCACCGCCTCGCCGTCCTCGTCGCATGGCGTGAATTTTATCGGTGCTTCCGCTGTTGCCGTTACGCTTATTTCCTTGTAAAGCCGCTCAAACTCGTGATTTTCCGTCTCATCCGTGACCGTGCCGCTCTCTCCCTTGATGCTGAGTTTATCCGGATAAATGACGATCTTGTTTGAAAAGAACATCATCTGCTTATTGCTTGCGTCTATGGTCGCTGAACTGTCCGCCGTGCCGTCCACGGTGAGCACTATTTTTTTGATAGCGGCATATGTGCCCGTGCCGCGATATATCTTGTACAGCGCCGCATTTTGCTCGGCAGCGCTTTTTTTGCCCACAACATAGAGGTTCGCATCAGCATCCGCTATCATGCCGTATATCGATGTGAATTCGCCGGCTGCAATGATGCTGCGCGTATCTCTGTTGCCCATGAGCGGATAATAGTCCGACGTGAGATTTTTCATATCATAAAACTCTCCGTCGCTTATTTTGAGGTTGTGGTTATAGCCTCCGAAAGTATCTGTAACGATCTCGACCGCACTGCTTTCAGGTATGGTAACGTAGGTAGGCATTTTTACCCTCCTAAAACTTAAAATACGTACCCTGCGGCAACGGCCTATGCGCCGCGTTGTACGCCTTTGCAAAGCGTGTATAGCCGTCGTTGTAAAACAACACCGCCTTGTTGTACTTTGCGTCCTCGCTGTTTTGCTGCGCTATCTTGGCTTGCAGAAAGTTAACGTATATATCCTCTGCATACGGTTCGGGAGCTAACAGCACAGCGGCAATATCGTCTGCCGTGTATTCGGGCTTGCTGACGCTTTCAGCGCCCTCATGCGTTGCTATGAGGTCGTTGTATATAAGGCTGTCTATCTCAAGCAGCCAGCGTACCTTGTCGGTTTCCTCATATGCATTTGGTGTGAGCTTATCGGTTAAATCTATAGCTTCAGCAATTGTCATGTCGTAATTCTCCTATTAAAACAGCCGCCATTGCAGGCGGCTGTGCTGTTTTTGTGTTAATGGCGTGTCCGCCGTTACGCATTATTGAATTTAAGCGCATCTATGCTCTCATCAAGCATGCGCTGTGCGTAGTTGGCTCGCTCGATCTCGTCCGCTACGCATTTGGGCACAAGGGATGTTTTGCCCTTGGGAAGCAGATAATTCTTGCCGTTTACCGAAACATACTTGTTCGGATCGCTGTTCCTGTCGCCGCGAGGTATAAAAACCTCAATCTTATCTTCTGCTTCCGTTTTCTTGGTGTTTGCCATATTGTCTCCTTTCACGGGAGGGAGGGGATATCCCCTCCCCTTGCCGGATTACTTGTTTTCCTCGTCAGTTGCAGAGTACGAGCTGACGGACATTACACGGAGCACACGCTCCGGGTACAGGATGGTAGCGCCGTTGGTTTCAAACTTGTAGCCGATGGTGCTGAACTGATTGAGCGGACCGCCGATCTCGTCCTTGTCGTGGATGATCATTTCAAGGCCGCCGCCCTCAGGATCAACGATACCAAAGCCGTCCTTGCCGAAGAAGTAAGTGGCATAGGTAACGCCGTTGGACTTGTTCTTGTAGGTAGTACTGCCGGAGTAGATATAGCCGCCGCCGAGAATGGGAGCGAAGGTATCCTCAATGAAGCGGCAGCCGTGCAGCTCGCCGATCTCGCCGTTGAATATCTCGCCGGTAGCGGCATACTTATGTACCTCTATCCACTCCTTGGACTGGCGCAGATCATACGCAACAGAGGGATGGATAACCGCATAATACTTGCCGTTGATACGAGGAACGCGATCTTTCTTCATCTTGGTGACTGCCTTGTTTACCATGGTGGGGGTAAGCAGCGCCCAGCCGTCGGGAGTCGAAGCGCCGCCCGTACCGGCAGTGCTGCCGCCTGCGCCCATGGTTGCCGGCGTGGTAGGCGTAGAAAGCTTGTTTCCGTCAGCGTCGATATTATCGCAGTACATTACGTTAGTACCGACAAGCAGCGCATTACGGATGAGGGTTTCCTGCGTTGCCGCAGCGGATGCGCCCATTTCCTCGGTTGCCGCGAGAATGACGTTATCATAGGCTCGCATTTCAAGCTTATCGGTAATGGAGGTGTAAGTGCCGTACTGCGAGATGGATGCTGTAAGGCTCGAAGAGCCAAACTGCTGGCCGGTGGGGATTACGCCCTCCTTGAGCTCACTTGCACGATCAAAGGTGTTGAACTTTCTCCACTCAATAGTAGTTCCGCCGTTTTTCGGCAGACGCTGCTTGCGGCCAAACTGCGCGTAAAACATCTCGGTTCGTGCATTTTCCAGCAGCTCAGTATCGTAAAAGGTCTTGAGCTCCGGCGCGAGAGTGTTGGTGCTGGGGTTTGCGGCAACAGCGTCGCCGGTGTATGCGTTGGTGTAGTTGGAAGTACCATTGTTTACAAGGGTATTAACAACGGTTCCTGCATCTGCAAAAAGCTGCAGCCAATTAAAATCAATCATTTATCGTTTCCTTTCATAGCTGTGCCACTAGCAGAAACGACGGGGCGCTTAAAGCTGACCGGGGAATATCTTTTCGCCCGATCTTATCCGGGCTTTTAGTGCCTCTCGCTGTGCTTTCGTGGCGTTTTGGTAATTAAACGTCTGAACAGAAGCGTTAGAGGACTTGCTCACACCGTCATTGGGGCGGTTTTTGTTGGACTGCACCGCATTTGAAACCTGCTGTATCGACGCTTTTAGCGCTGCCTGCCTTATGTTCTCCTTGATTTCCTCTCGGTGGACAAGCTCGTAAGCGTCCTCAAGCGGGAGGTTGAGGTCAGGCGCGGTAAGCCGTGCGAAGGTAGGGTTGTTAAGCTCCTTGCCGAGGTTAAAATCAGGGTACTTCTGCTGCAATTCGATAGCCTGCCTGTTAAGCTTTCCGATATGTTCCATGAGCTTTTGCTCGTTGATAAACTTCTGCTGCTGCTCCTCGGCGGCTCGCATCATTTTCTCCGATTTATCAAGCTGCTTTGCGACATCGGTGGTAACGCCCAGCTCCATTGCGCGTTCCTCGTAGTATGCATCATCATCCACGACTGCCTTTGAAACAGCGTCGTAGTCCGATGCATCAACTCCGTATTTCTTCGCAATAAGCTGAATGGCCGGTGCAAGCTTTTCAAGCCCCTCAGCCGTCGTTTTGAGCTTTTCCTTTGCGGCCTTTACTACCTTCTGCATCTCCCTGTTATATTCGGGGTCTGCCATGATCTCATCCCAACTGAGCCTCTTTGCGGTGTCCTTGGTTTCCTCTGTGACTTCCTGTGTTTCCGCAGCGGCGGCCTGCGCTGCAGTCTCCTGCTGCTTCTGCGGCGCAGCTTTCTGACTGTATTTCGCCCGTTTAAGCTTTGCCTCCGGCACTCCAAGCTCTCTGAGCCTGTCCGCCTGAGTCGGCTCAACTGTCTGTCCGGCGACGGCAGACGCATTTACGCCCGTGTCCTGCCCGGCGTCGGCAAGTGAAGTAACGCCCGAACCGGCCGCTCCGCCATCGCCGGTACCGTCCGCGAAAAGCTGCAGCCATTTGAATTTGTTGTGCATTTACATGCCTCCTATTTATTTGCCCGTAGGTGGGCGAGTCCGTCGTACCGCCTGCAGGGCTCGAACCTGCATCTCTATCTCTCCGAGCGTTTTACCGTTAAACTAAAGCGGTATATAAAAAGGACGGGGTGAAGGGGGAGACACCCCGTCCGTGAGAAAAAGGTTTGGCAGACTACTCATGCCGCCGTCTGCCGGGGCGGCTCTTAAAGGAGGTGAACAACGAATAACTCAAGTTCCGCGTCCACGCTTTAAGCATAATAAAAAAGGGGTGGAGCATGTCACTCCACCCTTAGCCACTTTTTTTATTTTTCTGCAAAAATTTTTATATATTCGGGATATTGCGCCTGCAAAAGCCTGAAACCTGTGCATACAGTCTCGATTGCAACAGCCGCCACGGGATCATAGCCCGTTACCGTTATATCTGCTTTGCCGTCCGAAACATCGGTCTTTACCATATCGGGCACTGCTGCCTCAAGCGTTTTCGCAAGCGTCCTTATAAGTATCGTCGCCGCCGCGCAGACAACATCCTCACCCTTCGGGGCAGCGTTTGCATGGCCTTGAGCGCATATCTCGATCATATTCTCTTTGCTTTTTACAGATATATTTATCATGTTACCGCACCTCCGTCGGGCATTGCCGCCTCTCTCGTCTGCGCTCTGGCATTGCTTACCTGTGCATGCTCCCTGCCGTTTGCCGGTTCTTCGGCTGGCATTCCCGTTACCTGTACTGTAGGCATCTGCGCATTGGACTGCTGCGCAAGCATCTGTATCTGTGCAAGCGATCTTGCGTCGCCGCACTTTGCCGCTAACATTGCCGATACCTGCAGCAGGGTATTGAAGCGTTCAAACAGTGTTCCGTTCTGCTTAATGGTTTTGCGCATATCATCTATGCTATCAAAATCCATCATTGTAAGGCATGCAAGCGCCTGGTCAGTCTGCTGCGGATTGAAAAAGCCCAGGCCGTAAAACTGCAAAGCAAGCTCATTGTTCGACATCTTCGTGTACGCCGTGCGCTTTTGCGGCACAATGCGTATATCAAACTCCGGGATGCGGCTGCCGATATCATAGCCGCTGAATGTCTGCGGCTGAGGCTGTAAGCCCTCGTTGGAGTAGCTTAAAAACATCTCCTGCCCGCCGTCGCCGAGAATGCGGAACTGTCGCGGCGCATCGTAAAACTGCCGTATCAGCTCTATTGCAAGGTAGTTTACCTCGCTGTACGCCCTGTAGCTGCCTTTGGTGCTATCTCTGCTGCCCTTACCGCTTGCCTCCTGCAAGGCTGCTATCGCCGATGCGGCCGTAACGCCGCTTGATGTTGTGCCCGTCGCCGTCTCCGTGTTGCCGGATGTCTCGCGCAGCTCGTTTATACTAAGCTGCAGCATCTCAATATAGTTGCCGTCAAGGTTATCATGCGTTATCGGCGCAAGATTATCCTCGGAAAGGCTGCCCTCAACGTTTACAATGGATTCATTGAGATTTGTAAACTGCTCTATGTTCACGCCGCAGTTTGCTTTCTTGAATATCGCGGCTTTGCGCCTACCATGGCATTTTCAACATACGCAGTTTTCAAAAGATCGATTTCCGTCTGCGGCGCCTTGCACAAATCTACATAACCGTAGCCGCATGGGCTGCCCTCAATGGGGAACATTACATCAAACACATACGGGTACTTGCCGTGATCGTACCAGCCTGTAAGCGCCCTCTCAGGGTCGTTCTCCGTTGCATAAAGTACAGTACCGGGCACGAAGAGTATGTAGTGCAACACACCGTTTTTGTGATAGTACGCGCTGATAACAGGTACTTTGCTTGTTGTATCTACATGATCGTCGTACCTGAATTTGCTTGTAATAAAGTCGTGCGGTATCTGCTTGCCCTCCGGCAGCTCAAGCGGGAACATCTCTCGCACGTCGTCCTCGTCCTGAAAATCCACCTCAAAGAAGTATTTCGATTGCTGGATATCCTCAACGCCCGGCTCCCAGAACAGATTGAGTATGTTGCACTTCTCAACGCTGATATCGCCTAAGCCGTTCATCTTGTTCTTATCCCAAATCACCTTGTAAACGCCCGTGCCGGTTTTCAGCTTTGACCACATGATTTTACTGTATGTAGTTTCAAACTGGTTTTTTTCCAGCACTACGGGGATTATCTTTGAAAGCATAGCCGCCTCAAGCTTATCGCCCTGCTCACGCGGCAATATGTTAGGTTCGGGGTATGCATCCATAGCGTCGGCGTGCTTGTTGGTGATAACATTGTGCAGCCAGCCGCTTTTCGACCTGAATCCTGGCTTTGCATGCCCCGCCTTATCCTCCTCAACGTCGTTGCGCAGCTTCCACCAGTTTTCAGCGGCTATGATGCGGCTATCAACGGAGTTTTTGCCCGCACGGTACTTTATAAGCACCTGCATAAGCTCGTTTATCTGCTGTTCGCCTATCGCCTTAACGCCCATTATCTGCGCTGCTGTCTCGGCGCTTGCCTGTTCGGGAGCATTCGTCACCTCCGCACGGAGCGGATCATACTGATTAGTGATATCCATTTGCTTTGTATCCATCCTTTTTGAATTGATTGAGCGGATCGGAAATGATCTCGCGCGGTTTTTCGGGTATTATCGGCTTTACAGGCCGCGCCATGCACATATAGCGCCACTCATCGGCGATATGATCTTCAAGCGAGGTATCCAAGTCCTCCGGCTTGTGCTCATCGTAAATCAAAAGCGGTATTGTGCGTATAAAGCCCTTGCAGTTATCGAATATATACATGCGCGGAAAGCCGTTTGTATCAAATTGCAGCCTGTAATGGCACTGCATCCAGCCTGCAAGCCGCTTGTTGTCTCCAGGGTCGAAGTATACGCCGTACTTCTCTGCAGTTTCCGCAACCGATACGCCGCGTGATACATCCCATATTGAAGGGTCGGCCACGCCTAATATCTTTCTGCCCTTTAACCATGGGTGTGTATCTTCCGTTTCCTTAATGCGTTTAAACTGCTCGTCTGGTGTCCACTTAACGCCCTCATTCGGCGTGTCCGTGCAGCCGTACAGCTCCAATATGCGATAAAGTACACCATCATAATCGATAGCCCACCACGCGCAGCTAAACGGCTTATTATAGCCAAAGTCGTATGATCTGTATATCGTCCAGCCGCGTGACTGCCCGGAGTTGAGATTAAACGCCGGGATAACATGCGTGTACCGGCGCTGCTCTATTGCCTCTTCGGGCGTTATTCCCGCCTTTTCGCACAGCAGTCTGTCGGGCGTTGCACGGAAGTCCTCGAAGAATGCGCCGTCGAATATATCCCATTCGCCCTCCAGCCACGCCTTACGCAGCTTAGGCGGCAGCGCTTCAAGCTTGCGTATGTAATCGGGATCGGCATCCATCAGAGGCTTGTTATCCGTTACCTTGCTTTGAATAAAAGTGTAATCGCTGGGGTTTTCCCCGCCCTTGTAAACGCGATCTATTGCCAACCGTTTAACCCAGCTATGGCCCACACCGCCGGGGTTACAGGTAACATAAATGCGGTGTGGAAAGTTATTCGCGCCGCGCACGCAGGCTGTAAGCTTGCGAAAACGTTCCTCCGTTTGATGTGTGCCCTCATCAATAAATAAAATATCCGTTTCAGTGCCCTGAAAACGCTCCGCATCCTTATCCGTATCGCAGTACCTGAACAAAATGCGACTGCCGTTCGGGAAAACGATAACCTTCTTCTGATCGTTGTATTGCGCAAGCCTCTGCGCCTTTTCGGGCGCGTAGCAGTGCAAATCCCTTGTAAGCGGTACAATGTGGTTCTCCTGCAATTCAGGGTATGTTTTACGGATTATCATGCACGTTATGCCGGGGTATTTGAAGCAGTACAGCACAGCGGCAACACGCACGACAAAGCTTTTACCGCCGCCTCGCGCACCGCCGAAGAAAACATACTTTGCAGCAGCCTGCAAGAACTCACGCTGCGTGGGGCTTAAATAATCAATACTGTATTCCGGCATAGCTACTTACCGCAAAAGCCGTCTGCTCCGGCAATGATAACGCGCACCGGTTCCGGCTGCGCATCCGGCGCTGCCTGGCGTTCGAGGTTCTTGATTCGCGCTTCCTGTTCTCGCTTGTCCGCGTCGCACTTCACGCCCTGAATATCGGCTAAATCCTTCATAGCCCCTGTAAGGCTGCGTAAGCCGCGTTTATCTTTCAATATATCCTCGTCCGTTATCTGCGCTACAGCGCTGCATATCTTGCTTGAAAGCAGCCCAGCGGCCTCTAATAGGCTCTTGTATTCCTGATATTCTATCTCTCGCTGTGCCTGCACACGGTCTGCACCCCTCTGCGTCCTAAACTGCGCCCTTTCCTGCGCCCACTGCTCCCTCGCCGCACGTTTGCGCAAGGTACTGTACGATACCTTATATTTTGCAGCAAGCGGCCGTGTACCGATGCCCGTAGTTATGTATTCGGTTTTAATATCATCCCAAATATCCATATCACCATTATGAAATACGAAGGGCATATAATGTAACTCCACCCTTACCGCAAATTTTAACCCGCATCAAAACGCACAATCCCGCTCGCTCAATTTTGTGCATTTTGCTATTTCGTGATTTTATGCGCCTGGCAAGTTAAAAAAGCCTTGACAAATGAGCCTAATAGGCTCATAATTAAACCATCGAAGGGAAAACGAAATAGAAAAGGAGAAATTAAAATGAATATCCCGAACGAATTAGAGATCATAAACATTATGAAAACCGGCTGCAAGAAAGCTCACATAGCGCAGTGCCTGAGCGACGCGAGCATGCACGACGAAATTAAATATGATTATTTCGGGCAACGCGTACAGCGAGGCAAGGTGCTGCTCCACACCAAGAACGGAGATTTTACTCTGAAATTCCGAGCCGAAAACGGTTGGTTGACTTACGCCGAAATCATTTAAACGGAGGAAGAAAATGAATTACTATTCTTATCAGGAATTAAAGGCCGCTGTTATGGCCAACCCCACCGCTGAAAACGTCAACGCACTCGGCGAATGGTTTTCAAGCTACGGAAACGATTATTGGAATGGCAAATACTACGACGCAGACGATTTTGCAGTATGGCCAATGTACAAAGAAGTCGAAGAAGACGAATTTGAAATCACCGGATATGAAATCCGGTCGCTGTGAGTTGAGTTGATGATTGGCACTTCCCGACCAAGAAGTTTTGAATAAGTGAGGAGGAACGCTATGCGATTGACTGATAAACAATTAGGGCAAATGTTTGCCGATGCTAACAGCATTAACAACCGTGATGCTTTTGTGTCCGATTGGGCATTATCTGATATTTGGGGAGATGCCCCGGAAACCGATATTCCAACCGAGCGCATCGACGCGATCGCCCACATATGGGATTTGGCGCACACCTCAATCAACGACATCATTACCGCGTCCGGCTTGTCTATCACGAACTTTGCTGCTTCATACGCGATACCATATAGCACAGTGCAGCATTGGCGGTCAGGCGTTAATACTTGTCCGGTTTATCTTCGGCTGCTTTTAATCCGCTCGATCGGCTGCTACAAGTTTAAATAAAAACAAGGGTAACGCATAATGCGCTACCCTCTTTCGTTGTATTTGGCTTCCGTGATCTTGTACGCCGGGCACATGGCATAACTATTACTACAGTATTTTTCAATGAATGCCTTACGCTTCTTCTCATTTCCTTTAAACCATAGCTGCAACCGTGCATCCGGGCAAAAGCCCTCGCAGAATATTTTGTTTTCTCGCGCCGAGCCTTTCAACCAAAACGGGCACAGCACTTTATAATCGCCATAATCAGCCACCGCCATTCCTCCCCAACGTATACCTTGCGTACCTTGTCGCCTCGCCGTATCTGTTGCGCCCCTGCACCATTTCACGCGATATATTCATAGCCCCTGCTGCGCAAATCAGATATACGCGAAGCAAGCCGCATTATGCCGTATTCCGATAGCGCATCCAGCGGTGTTATGCTGCCGTTATCCCTCAAATGCCGGAGTATTCTTTCATTCTGCGTCATGTCCCGCGATACCTCCACACCATTTTATGTGTTTTCGTCCGCACGGCCTTAGCTCGTTTTATGTAACCGGTAACCAATATGCCCTTTGCTGAATCATCTTCGCGCCGTGCGGCCTTGATAGCTTCGTTTCTTTCGCAAAACGCCTTGTACCGTTCGCACGTTGCATGGCATTTCACAGTCCGATCCGGGCAATTGTGGCAGTCACTTTCCATAGCTTACAGGTTCAAAAGCGGCACACCAGCCGTTGCGCTTATCACAGTTACAAGCGCACTGATCGCAGCACCAGTCGTAATAGGTGTTTTCACTGCGGCGGCAAATTTCACGGATTGCGTTTTTGTACAGCGCTATCGCTTCTACAAGCATAGAAATCCGCTTGCGCTGCGCAGATATAATCTGTATATGCATATCTTCGGTTTTCTCGGCACATTCTTCGGGTTCACCGTGCAGCAATCCTAACAGCCATAGGCGGATTTTATATAGTAGTCCTTTCATGTTTCTACTCCTTCAGTAAGTATTTGCTTGCCGGCACACATTGCGTAGCCCCGCTCGATAGAAGCGCCGAAGCTGCTACACCAGTCCTTAAGCAGGTAGATCGCGTCGGCCGTATCTATCATTGCGAAGCAGATGCGCATATAGTCTGCCGGGAGCATGCCCTCCGGCAGCTCAGCAGGATTTAATACGATATGTCGCTGCGCCTCAAGGCTCTTCGCGGCGATATCGAATTTCTCTTTGTAATTGGGCTCGCCGGTGATCTTTCCGGCTATGTAGATCTTCATTCTTCTTTCCTTCCTCCTTGCTTGCAATTCCTTTCAAAATGCTATGCCCGAATGTTCGCCGCGTTCGGGCAAATCAACCATTTCAGGCCGTTTTATTTCCTGCTCCACAGCCCACGCTATATTCCACAGCGCCGCTACAAGGTGATGCGCTTCCGCGTCGCCCTGTATGTACAGGCTAAGATGCCGTATGCCGCTGTCTATCAAGCTGTGCTGGGGTATTCCTCGATCTACGTTCCTTTCCCCATAGTGGATAGCACCGCGTTCACAGTGCTGCGCAAGGGCGTGTATCGCCCCCCAGGGTGCGAGATCATATCTGCCTTTCCCGTCGGCCTTATCCCTTACAGCGCCGGTCGAAAACTCGCGGCGTTCATCCTTTTCGAATTTCACTATCCTCCCACCTTTCGCCGATATCTTCTAAAAAGTGAAGTACTTCGTGTGTGTCGGCACACTGATAACCTTTGCCGTTCACAAAGACTGTGTATGTGCCGTCGTGATTGTTTTTTATTTCATAGCTTACGTTCTTTGCCATTATCGCCTACCATACCTTTCATCGAATGGCGAGAAGTTTTCCTCGCCTACTATTTCACGGATGCGCCGGTCAAGGACGGCTTTTGCATATACGATCTCGTCGTCGGCCTTGCTGTCTTCTACCACCAAATCAGCGATCTCGTTTGAATATCTTACAAACGCCTCGCCGAATGCCCGTGCACGGCCTGAGCCTAAGTCCAGCACTTCATTAGCGGCCATAAACGCCGCGTCCTCCGCAAGCTGCATGCGGTTGCGCCCGTAAAGCTGTAGCTGAATGTTCACTTCACGCTGCACGGCCTTTGCAAATGCCGATTGCTTACCCATGCGCTCTTACCACCTTGAAGTTCTTTGTATCCGGCTCGAAATCCAGCGGCAGGCAATTCAACTGCGCCGGTGTGTTCATCCTGCAATCGCTTAGCGGACATTTAAAGCAGCTATCGCTATAAATGCAGCGCTTGGTTTTTTCACGTGTGCGCATTGTCAGTTCCCTTCCAATCTATAGCTTTCCCTAAGCCAAAACTGATACCCCAAAAGCCCCATATAATGCTAAGGCGGTAAGGGTAACGATATATGCCGTTCTGCTTTTTTATAACGCCAATAGCAGGCAGTATGGCAAACTGATTAGGCATATAGTCTGTGTAGATAAATCTCATTGTCAATTCCTCCCCTTTCTTATCGTCGTTTTAACGCTTTCAACGCCGTCACGGAGTGTAGCCGTCAGCACATCGAAGTTTGCGTTTATGCAGTCCTCGTTGAGCTTCCGCGCCGTCGATATCGTTTGGCATATATCGTCAGCAGCTTCGGTTATGGTGTTCACTGCCTTATCGAGCTTTTCAAGCAGTTTGATGATTGCCGCCGCCGTGTTGTCGATCGGCTCTACTGGCGGCTCGGGCTGCGGTGCTGCTTCTGCCGCTTTGGGCGTTGCGTAGCGATACCGTACCGCCTCAATAGTCTCCGCGACCTCCTGCGGCAGTTGCGTATCGAGGTATTCGCAAGCCCAGGCAATCACCCCGCCGGTTGTCGCAGACCGAGAATATTCTATTAACTCGTCCCACTGCTCATTGGCAATGTGCTTTACCACAGTGTACAGTTTGTTGCAGTAGCTCCCGCTCGTGCCGACCGCAAACGCCACCTGTTCGCCTGTCTTGCCCATCGACATAAGCGCAATTATCTTTTCGTTCGTCGCGTTAGGAATTCGTCTTGCTCCCATTTTTGTCAATCCTCCTTTTTATTTTTCCCATTCAAGTGTCTGCCCACATTCACCGCAGTACGGGTATTCAGAATTATTTCCGCCGACACAGGTAGGACACAGGCCAATAACTATACCATATTTGCCGGACTTCATCTGACTTACTGGCTTTTTCGGTATCTGCTTATCAAGCGCAGCGCATGCCACCAAGCAAGCCTCATCAACTGCGGCAACTTTTGCGTTCTCGCTTTCGAATTCTGCAAGCGCTTCTAACGTAGTGTCGGGATGTATAATCCTTTTCGCTTCTGCTGCTGTCATTCGTCAGACTCCTTTCTTTTCCCTTCTGCGCAGTAGAAATTCGGCGGTACTTCACAATCAACGCAAACACCGTGCGAACAGCATAGATAACTTATTTCGTCGTAGCTGTATTCGCAGTCTTTGCACCGCACAACTTCTACAGCATCAACCGTAGGCGCAGCGTCCAGTTTCTCATCATTCACACCTCCGTCCATTCGAGCACCGCAGTTCAGGCAATAATGCATGGTTTTAGCGATTCTTTCCACAGCGGCGATTCCGGCGACTTCAAAGATATCAGTCCATCCACATTTTGAGCATTTTACATCAAAGTCGTCATTATCAACACCGATAATCCACCGCCCATGCACCACAGGCACATAATCCATCTGCACCGCCATGCGCTTAAACTCGCTTTTTGTCGGTTCGTGAATATAAATAGGCTCGACAGCAGGCGCACACTTAATGCGCTCGATAATTTTGTGAGCGCCTCGCATTTCTGCGCTCGTTATTTTTCCTCTTGCCGTATATACCACCGATTGTTCGATGTCGTGCAGCAGCGCTTCACGGTCTATGTATTCAGCCATTGTCGTTCTCGCTTTCTGCCTGTTTTTTCAGGTTTCTCCACGCGCTGTAGCATTTAGGGCACAGATGATAGCCGCCGAATTCAACCCAACCATAAGGCTTTTCTATATACTCGAAAGGCCATTCTCCGCTTATTAGCGGTGATTTGACTTCTCCGCAGTGATCGCAAATGAAAGCTTTTCTCCTAACAAACGACATTATTTGTTACCTCCATCTACCACGGCTTAAATCGATTTTCTTGCCTGTTATAGCTTCAAGATGCAAGCGAATATGTCTTAATTCTGTCAATATATCAAGTAATATATCTTTCATTTTGTCCTCCATTCCGAACAGCCGCCGTTGTATTTCCACACACAGCGGTCACATTTTCCGTAGCATGGTTTAATCATTGGTTGCCTCCTCATCCCAATAGTGATCTACGAAATATCGCAGCGCGTCTTGCGGTTTGTCCTTGTCGGTGGGATCGTCCGACCAGTTTTCACAAGCTGCATCGCCCGGCGGCGTTACGGTCACCGGCATGCCCACGCTTTTAACGTAGTTTTCGCACGCCCACCAGCTTTCGCCGTTGTCGCGGGTGTATTTTTCGCAGTTAACGCAACTGCCGCAATTTTTATTAGTATCAGCCATTGTCAGTCCTCCTGTTCCATGCTTCGATTGCTTGTTCTTCCGTGTCGTAAATATACACACCGCCCAAGATCCCGCCATCGCACTCATATCTTGCAATCGGGCATTCCGGGTTTTCCTCGTGGCCGTGGTGAAGCATAAAGCCAAGCCCACTATAGGAATGTTCTCTATATGACTCATCATGCAGATTCCCTTCGTCATCACACAGAACAAGGCTAACTTTACCACCGCAGAACGGGCACGATTTCAGTTCAGCCATTGCTTCCCTCCTTCGGCGCATCCGGCAGCGGCATCCAGTGACTTACTTTTACTTCTAAGCCCCTTAAAAGCCAACTTTCTTTGTCATCGTTATATACCCCGACATCTGCTGCTTTTAAATAGGGCATATAAATCAGATAGTTGATGTAGGTGTTATCGTCGTCGTCAATCCATTCCTCGGGCAACTTCTCACTGCACGGAATCCACTGCATTTTAAGTCGGTTTCGTAAACGCACGATTTCTTTGCCCGCCCATTCAAGCTCCGCTCTCAGCGCCTCGTTTTCGCGTCGTAGATTTTGGATTAAAAGATCAGTATCAGTCATATTACTCCTCCTTAAAATGTCGTTATCCCCACTGTTCAGCCATCGCTTTGGCTATGCCAGAGAATGTCTTACTTCTGATTTTTGCCGTGCGCGGGTCATTCCATCGCAGAATCTTACCAGTCTCGTCTTTTGCAGAGTCCGCGCTTGCCCCCACACTGTATCCACCTGGCAAAATATCTCCTGCATCTACAACGTTTGTCGGTCGCAAAGCGGGTAAGCCTTTTAGCCATAGGCAAGTCTTTTTCCTTGCGTGATGCCCGAATTCATACGGCTGGATGATGCAATCAGGTCTTCGGAAGTACGTTGACATTTTGCCTACTGGATTTTCGACACAGATTTTCGGAATATCGGCTTCTGCAAAACGGAGAAAAAAAGCTGCACTCTCAAACCTCAAGTATAGCGGTTTGTTTCCCTTAGCAAACCAGCGCTCGCCTGACGCTGCCAAATGTGTGCACGGTGGGTGCGCGATCAGCAAATCCCACTTGCCCACATCATGTTCAACGCCGTCCATGGTAATAATTACCCCTCCATTTAGGGCTGCGAGCGCGTCGCCGAGTATGTGCCACTCAGGATGCCCGCCCGACGGCTCGATTATGTCACAGCTGTACGCCTCGTGCCCCTTTGCGCGGAAAGCCTTGCACACCGTCTGGCTTTCTTCACAGGCGATTAGAACTTTCATTCAGTACACACTCCTAAACCAATTGGTAGTACCGTCGCCGGTGAAAAAAACAGCGTTCTTATCAAGCTCCCTTGCCACATCCGCGCCCTGCTTCTCCATGCTCCAGCGCGTGAGCACGTCCAGCGCTACGGCGTACAGGTTGTCCCACACGGGAAAATCGGGGCTATAACCGTAAAACTGGCCGGGCTGGGATACAGCGCCGATGATGGTATCGGGGAAGCGCACATCATCCACGCGGTTAAGTACGCACCACACGCATTTCATCTGATTGTCTACCGTGCAGCCACGAGCCTCGCCATATAGCATCTGCGCAAGGGCTACCACGTCGGCCTCGGTAAAGTACATCTCGTACTCAGGCTCTGCCACTTCCACTACGCACAATCCGTCCGTATCAACCTCAGGCGGTACACCGTCCGCGTCGGCTTTGCTGCCCCCTTTATCAAGGGCAAGCAGTATCATGACTATCAGCGCCAGCAGAATCGCGCACACCTGCGCTATGATGATCGTGTGCTTATTCATCGTCCACCTCGATAAATTCGCCGCCTGAGAGTTTATACCATGTATCAGCCTTTATTATTTCGCCGTCAATCTGTGCTGATTTAACGCAAACCGGGATATAGCGCTGTTTATCGTTATCGTATACCCACTCCGCAAGCGTAATCCAGTTGCCGACTGCACCTTTTATAACGCTGCCGATGCCAACAGCAGCGCCTACGCTGTCGTTGCCCGAAATATCAATCTTCGCGTAATTGCCTGAGCTGCCTATCTTCGCGGAGTTGCCTGA
>ENA-ORSC01000432-ORSC01000432.1-human-gut-metagenome-genome-assembly--contig:-NODE-432-length-33924-cov-8.619682_pt1 | contig 33924 bp, 27 predicted proteins | sample MGYA00242178_ERZ509140 | MGnify/ENA primary metagenome ERZ509140 (study PRJEB26280, sample SAMEA2338681) | human gut metagenome | biome: human gut; feature: human-associated habitat; material: faeces... | reverse complement strand
ACGCTATGGCTTTCGCACATCTTCATCTGCACACCGAATACAGTCTCTTGGACGGCGCAAACCGCATCGGGCCTTTGCTCGACCGCATCAAGGAACTGGGCATGGACGCCTGCGCCATCACCGACCACGGCGTGATGTACGGCGCGGTCGACTTTTACCGCGCCTGCAAGGCCGAGGGCATCAAGCCCATCATCGGCTGTGAGGTGTACGTCGCCCCGCGCACGCGCTTTGACAAGCAGCACGAATTCGACAGCGAGGCCCGTCATCTGGTGCTGCTGTGCGAGAATGAGGAGGGCTATCGGAATCTTTCCTACCTCGTCTCAATGGCGCACGTTGAGGGCTTTTACATCAAGCCGCGCATCGACCTGGATCTTCTGCGCGAGCACGCCAAGGGCCTCATCGCGCTCTCGGCGTGTCTCGCCGGTGAGATCCCGAGAAGGCTCCGCAATGGCGACTACAATGGTGCCAAGGAATATGCCTTAACACTATCTGAAATCTTTGGCCCCGAGCACTTTTATCTTGAATTGCAGGACCACGGCATCCGCGATCAGGCCATCGTCAACAAGGGCATCCTGCGCCTGCACGAGGAGACGGGTCTCCCGCTCGTCGTGACAAATGACGCGCACTATCTTCGAAAAGAAGATGCCTACGCGCACGATGTTTTGCTCTGCATCCAGACGGGCAAGACCGTGGACGACGAAAACCGCATGCGCTACGAGCCGCAGCGCTTCTACCTGCGCTCGACCGAGGAGATGGCGGCGCTGTTTCCCGACTATCCCGAGGCGATTGAGAACACCGGCAAGATCGCCGAGCGCTGCAATTTGGAGTTTACGTTCGGCAAGTATCACCTGCCGGAATTCAAGGTGCCGGAGGGCTACACCTCGCTCACATACTTCAAAAAGCTCTGCGCCGACGGCTTCGCCCAGCGCTATGGCGAAGGGACGGACAAGCAGCGCGCGCAGCTCGAATACGAGCAGAACATGATCGAGCGCATGGGCTTTGTCGACTACTTTCTCATCGTGTCGGACTTTGTCCGCTACGCCAAGAGTGTCGGTATCCCCGTCGGCCCGGGGCGCGGCTCGGCAGCCGGCAGCGTCGTTTCCTACACGCTGAACATCACCGACGTCGATCCTATAAAATACAGCCTTTATTTCGAGCGATTTCTAAACCCCGAGCGCGTGAGCATGCCCGATATCGACATCGACTTCTGCGTCAACCGCCGCGGCGAGGTCATCGACTACGTCAACCGCAAATACGGCCACGACCACGTTGCGCAGATAGTAACCTTCGGCACGATGGCAGCTCGCGCTGCCGTGCGCGACGTTGCGCGCGTGCTCGACATAAGCTACGGCGACGCCGACGCCGTTGCAAAGGCCATACCCATGGGGCCGAACATGACCATAAAGGACGCGCTGCGCGTGTCAAAGCCCCTGCGCGACATGTACGAGGGCGACGAGATGCTGCACCGGCTCATCGACGTTGCCGAAGCGCTCGAGGGCATGCCGCGCCACGCGAGCATGCACGCAGCCGGCGTTGTAATAACCGATAAGCCCGTTTATGAATACGTTCCGCTGTCGAAAAACGACGAGTCGGTCGTCACGCAGTATCAGATGACGACGCTCGAGGAGCTGGGGCTTCTCAAGATGGACTTTCTCGGTCTGCGAAACCTCACGGTGCTCGAGGACGCGGCGAAAATGGTGCGGCGCACCGAGCCGGATTTCGAGGTCGAAAAGATCCCCGACGGCGACGCAGAGGTTTTCAAAATGCTCTCGGAGGGGCACACGAGCGGCGTTTTCCAGCTTGAAAGCACCGGCATGACCGGCGTTTGCACCGGCCTTAAGCCCAAGAGCATTGAAGACATCACCGCAGTCATAGCCCTTTACCGCCCCGGCCCGATGGACAGCATCCCGCGATTTATCGAGTGCTCGGCGCATCCCGAGAAGATAAGCTACAAGCACGAGCTTCTGCGCCCGATACTCGAGGTCACCTACGGCTGCATCGTCTATCAGGAGCAGGTAATTGAAATTTTCCGCCGCCTTGCCGGATTTTCGCTCGGCCAGGCGGACATGATCCGCCGCGCGATGAGCAAGAAAAAGCACAAGGTCATCGACGCCGAGCGCGTCGCCTTCGTTCACGGCGACGAGAGCCGCGGCATCGACGGCGCAATAAAGCGCGGCATCCCCGAAAGCGTTGCAAACAGCATCTATGACGAGATCCTTGACTTTGCGTCCTACGCCTTCAACAAGGCGCACGCGGTGAGCTACGCGATAGTATCCTACCGCACGGCGTACATGAAAAAGCACTATCCGCGCCAGTACATGGCCGCGCTGCTCTCGTCGGTGCTCGATAACAGCACCAAGATCGCCGAGTACATCGCCGAATGCCGCGAGATGGGCATAAGGCTTCTGCCGCCGGACGTCAACGAATCGTTTGCCGATTTCTCCGTCAGCGGAAACGATATCCGCTTCGGCCTTGTTGCGATAAAAAGCATCGGCCGCGGCTTCATAAACGAGCTTATATCGCGCCGAGAGGAGGACGGGCCGTTCCGCAGCCTTGAGGATTTCTGCCGCCGCATGGCAGGCAGGGAGCTGAACCGCCGCGCGGTCGAAAACCTCATCCGCGCCGGAGCGTTCGACAGCATGGGCTTCAAGCGCAAGGCGCTGCTGCGCGTGGCCGGCGTCATGATCGACGGCATCCAGCAGGAAAGCCGCAACAACGTCGAGGGGCAGCTCAATCTGTTCGGCGAGCCGGACTTCGAGGAGGCCGGTGCCATAAGCATCAAGATCCCCGAGGTCGAGGAATACACCCGAGCCGAGCTGCTTGCAATGGAAAAGGAGACCGCCGGTCTGTACCTGAGCGGCCACCCGATGGACGAATACCGCGCCGCTGTGCGCAGAGCCGGGATAGTACCCATAGGCGCGATTTTGACAGACTCCGCCTCCGAGAGCGAGAAAAAGGCATATCCCGACGGCTCCGTCGTCACCGTTGCCGGCGTCGTTCAGTCAAGCCGCACGCGCACGACGAAGTCGAACACGCTCATGAGCTACATTAATCTCGAGGACGACACCGGCGCGATGGAGCTGATCGCGTTCCAGCGCGCACTGGACACCGGCAGCATCTATATCAAGGATAACGCGCCCATCATCGTGCGCGGCCGCATATCCATGCGCGATGAGAAGGAGCCGCAGCTTATGGCGGACAGCATCCGCCCGATAGCCGATCTCGGCAAGCTCAAGCCCGAGCCGCCGAGGACAAACGCCGACTCCAAGCTCTGGGTCAAGCTGCCCGGCGAGGACGATCCGCGCCTTGCGCGCATCGAGCTTATCCTCACCATGTTCCCCGGCCAGCAGCAGATGATAATTTATCTTGAGCGCGAAAAGCGGCGCATCGGCGCAAAGTGCCTGATCCACCCCTCGCTCATCGCCGAGCTGAAAGAGCTCTGCGGCGATGCCAATGTTTTCTTGGAGGCGCATTGACGCCGCTACAAATCCGCGCAATAAACGCGCAATAAACGCGCAATAAACGTATAGGAGGAGCGCCAAAGCGCTACTGAAAAAATGAGTGTTAAAAATGCAGTACATAAGACATCCGGATATGCCGCGGCGGCCGCGCTGTCGGCACTTTTGGTGAAATACCCACTGCGGAAGCTGGGCATGCATAAGGCCAATGCCGCGCTGATGCAGGCGCATGAGGCGGCCAGCGGTGCGTACTTCCTCGCCGCGCTGCTGCACATGGCAACGTCACCGAAGACGAGCGGCTGCAAGGCCGCAAGCGGTGCTGCCGCATTTGCCGTCAGCGTCGTGCTCATCGCCGACTGCCACATGGCAAAGGATCAGACCTCGAAAATGCAGCGTCATCGTATCTATTCCGCGGCTCTGGCCGCTGCCGCCGCCCTCCATACTTTTTAGCAGCGCTTTACTGCACCTACGGATACGGTTATCTCCGGTAGCTCGGTATCAAAACTGCTGACAAAACCGTGCGGCTTTGCCGAAGCTTATAGCTAGCTGACAGCCATTGTGTGCGCAAGCGCACTTATTTAGTTGCGCATTGACGCAATAAGCGTATCGGTACAGACCAAATGCGCCACTAAAACCCCTCGTCAGCAAAGCTGCCTGCTCCCCTTGCAGGTGAGCCAATGGGGTGCAAACAAAAGTTTGGTTCGCACTTGCATAGCGCGAGGCAATTATGGTTTTATCCATCGTTTCGATAATGGGCCGCCGAGATATATGTATCCGTAGGTGCGTCAATGCGCCTCTAAAAAATGGAGAAGATATTTATTGCCCGAAAACGGGTCAAAAATCTGAATATACGCATCACGCGCGATGGCGAGGTACATGTAACGGCGCCGCTGCGTATGTCGGACGCAGATATCGAGTCGATACTGGATCGAAAGCGCGGCTGGATCGAAAAGCACCGCGGCCAGATGCTCGAAAAAGCCCGGCTCAGACCGCAGAATTTTGAAAGCGGTGAGACTCTGCGCGTGCTCGGTAAACCGTTTCGGCTTCGCGTTGAGGAGGGCGGCACGCCCGGCGTCGCGATATCCGGCGGCGAGGTCGTGCTCACCATGCGCCCGGGCAGCACGCGCGAGCAGCGCGAGGCTGCGGTGATCGAGTTTTACCGCACGATATTAGCGCCCGTCGCGGAGGAATACCTCACGCTGTGGCAGGAAAGAACCGGGCTGCGCTGCCGCGAATGGCACACAAAGAAAATGAAAACACGTTGGGGCAGCTGCAACGTTGCCGAGCGCAGGATCTGGCTGAGCGTGTACCTCGCCGCCGAGCCGCGCGAGTTTATATCCGAGGTCGTCCTGCACGAGCTTGCGCACATCAAGTACCCCGGCCACGGCCCGGACTTCAAGGCCTTCATGGATCTTCAGAGGCGCTTTGATGCACCTACGGATACGGATTTTGCGTGAACCCGGTGTCGAGACAATGGTGAAAACCATAACTGCTACGCAACCCGATAGTGCGCTGTCAAGTTTTTTGCCGCGCCCTGTATGGAACAGGCTCGCCTGTTCCGCTTTTTCAGAGGCGCTTTGATGCACCTACGGATACGGTTATCTCCGGTTGCCCGGTATCGAAACTGCTGACAAAACCGTGACGTTTTGCGTAACGCAAGTACGGCGCTGAATCTTGCACCGCGCCATGTAGGGGCGAGCATTGCTCGCCCATCGCCACGGTTTTGTCGGCACGAAAATCGACAGTCGTAGGGAACGGATTTATCCGTTCCGCATATGCCGGTTTTGTCGGCACCCACCGGTCGGGCAACCGCAATAAATGTATCGGCGCAATGTGAATGCGTCTCTGAAAAAATGTAGCGCCTACGGCGCGGATTTATTTACACCTCATCTGCCGCAAGCGGCATCTTCCCCTCAAGCTCCGCAAGGGGAAGACAATTGGGTGCAGCCTAATTTTGCACTAATATAGCACAAACTCCCGGGATGCGAAACATCATGGTTTTTTACCTTTGTTTCGATACCGGGCACTAACATAAACGTATAGGAGAAGCCTTAATTCGCTATTAAAAAATGAAGAAGATCGGAAGTTTTAATTTGGGTCTGGCGTTTGCCGGATGCTTTTTGGGGGCAGGGTATGTCTCCGGGCAGGAGCTGTGGCAATTTTTCGGCTCATTTGGCACGAAGGGCGTCGCCGGGCTGCTGGTGGCCGTGGCACTGCTGTTTTTCACCGGGATCATAATGATCCTGCTGGGCAGACTCACGAAGCTCAGCGAGATCGACAAGATAGTTGTGCGCCGTGACCGGCCGCTGCTGCGCGGCGCGGTGACGGTGCTGGAGCTGCTGTTTCTGTTCGGTGTGGGCACGATAATGTCGGCCGGCGTCGGCGCGCTGCTCGAGCAGCTGTTCGGCCTTGCGCCGTTTATCGGCTCGGCGGTGTTCGCGGCGCTCGTCGCGGTCGTATCGCTGGCCGGATTTTCGGGCATGGTCTCGGCATTTTCGGCGACCGTACCGGTGCTGTCGGTCGTGACGCTCGTTTTCGGCATCATGAGTATATGCTCAAACGGCCTTGTTCTGCCGCAGTCGGGCGGCGGCAGCAATCCGCTCATGAGCTCGTGGCTCGTCGCGGCGGTGAGCTTTGCCTGCTATAACGTGTTCGGCAGCATCGCCATGATCGCGCCGCTCGGCCCGTATGTAAAAAGCAAAAAAGCCGCGGTAGGCGGCATTGCTATAGGTGCGTGCGTTCTGCTGCTGATAGCCGGAAGTGTGCTCGTTTCCGTCTCGGCCGCGCCCGAGACCGCCGACGCGCAGCTTCCCATGCTCGCCCTGGCGCAGAGCCGCGGCGCAGCGTGGGGCTATGTCTACGGCGTTTTGCTGCTGCTTGCCATGTTCGGCACGGCGCTTTCGAGCCTTGTTGCATTTGTCGGCATGCTCACGGCAAAGTCGGCGCGCATTTCCGGGCACAAAAAGCCGTTCACCGCCGTGTGCGCCCTGTGCATGTTCCTCGGCAGCCTGTTCGGCTTCGGCGACCTCATCGGCGTCGTGTACCCCATATTCGGCTATTGCAGCAGCGTGTTCATCGTCCTTATGGCGGCGCACTATTTTAAAGTTAAAAAACGTGGTTTAAATACACAAATAAAGCTTAAGCAAATTATTTAATGACTTCTTAATCTTTCTAATTTATAGTTATTATTGGAGTTGGGAGAACTCAAAACTATAAAGGAGAAAACGACTATGCTGTGGGGTATGATTCTTCACATTCCTGAGAAGGCCGGAGCCGATGAGGCTGCAACTATCGCTATCGAGGCGGTCAAGGCGTTCTTCGACAGTCTGAAGTAAGCTGAAATCAAATAAGCAAAAGGCGTGACCGTTTGGCCACGCCTATTTTCTATCTGTTTCGGGCAGTCAGGACGATGCTTATCAGTGCTGTGATTATCTTTGCGAAAACTGTGCTCCACCAGATCATTATCTGGCCGCCGAGCAGAGGCGGCAGAGCGAGCATCAGCGCCAGCATGATTACCGGCTCTGCAAAGGTCAGGATATAGGACAGCGCGCTTTTCTCGGTTGCGTAAAACGCTGCCGTTGAAACGCGCGTTATCGCGTCAAACGGAACCGACACAAGAAAGATCGGCATGACCGCTATGACCCCTGCATTCACCGCGGCGGATGAGCCGAACAGCAGCCCGATCTTGCCCCTGAGCAGATAGATCAGCAGCCCTCCGGCAATCGCCAAAGCCATAGCAAATTCATACGCCATCGTTTTTGTGTGCCTTAGCGATTTTTTGTCGCCTGCGCCGTAAAAGCGGCTCATAAGCGGCTGGCTTCCGTCGCCGACGCCCTGCAGGAGCAGATAAACGATGCAGATTATATACGATATACATGCATAGACCGCGATCGCCTCCTGTCCGCCGTAGGACACCGAAAAGCGGTTTATGATAACAAGCGATATGTTCGGTGCGAGGGTAAGGCCGAACGGTGCAAGGCCGATCTTCAATATCCGAAGTGCCGTTTCCGGAGCGTCGGCAGCTGCGACCTTCAAAGCGAGATTCTTTTTAGCCGCGCAGTAAACAAGCGCCACGGCCATCGTTATGCCCTGCCCGATAACCGTCGCCAGAGCCGCGCCGTACATTCCCTGATTGAGAACCCACACGAAGGCATAGTCGAGGACGATGTTCGCGGCAAAGCCGCATATCATGGCGATCATTGCCCACAATGAACCGCCGTAATTGCGCATAAACGGAACAAGCCCTGTGCCGAATATCTGCAAAACGGCGCCGAGTGCGATCACCCTTATATACTCATCGCCGAGCGTGAGCAGCTCGCCCGATGCGCCGAGCGCGGAGAGAATGCTTTTTGAGGCGAGGTACACCGCTCCGGTCAAAATCACGCTGAAAAGCAGCATCAGCCACGTTGCCGCGGCAATGTATTCTCGTGCCTTTTCCTCGTTTCCCTCGGCTTTCAGAATAGAATACCTGACAGCGCCGCCCATGCCAAGCCCCGTTCCAACGGCTTGAAGGACAGCAGTTACGGGATATGCAATGTTTATCGCGGAAAGCCCGGCGTCGCCGATGGAGTTGCCGACAAAGAAGCCGTCAACTATGGCATACACTCCGGACAGCGCAAACGACAGAACGGATGGGATGACGTATTGAAAAAACGTCCGTCTGTTACTCATTGCCTAAGCCTCCGTGTGTAGTGATATGTTCCGATAATAGCATTTGCAGATCCAATAGTCAACGGCGCTCGGCGCGATGGCACTCCGGCAAAAAACATCCGCGGCAGAATGCTCTGCCGCGGATGCTTACTGTTTAAATCGTTTTTCTCACGCCTTGGTCTCGGGCGGAACAATGTCGAAGGTCGGAACGACCTCGATGCTCAGATCGCCGTCGCCCACTTCAAAGTTTGTCAGAACGTCGCTGCCGGCGATGACAAATGTGAAGGTCTCGATATCGTTCGCTCTCATATTGATGCCCACCATACGGTTGAGGTCGGATGCAACGAGCTGACCGTTGAGATAGACCTTTACGATGTACGAGCGGAGGATAATCTCCGAATCAAGCTGGTTTGTGTACTTCGTCTGCACGATGAAATCGCTGCCGCGCGAGAATGCCTTGGTAACGGTGATCGGCAGATTGGAAACCGTGCTGACGCTCTCGGTCGTCGAGTAGAAGCCCTTGCCCTCCTCGGGAACGAAGCGCGCGCCGGTGTAGTAAACGCTCTGGCCGAGCCAGTCGCCGTAAAGCGCACGGGCGGCAAGGCTCTTGGCGTTATACACCTTCAGCTCGTTGGGGTTGCTCGTCGTGAGCGTGTTGGGGATGAGCACGAGCTTGTCGGCGGTGAAGTTCAGGTTGTCGTAAACGCCGCCGCAGATAAGGGCAAGCCGGGTGCTGCCGGTCTTATCCATGCTGTACACATAGCGGTTGAAGGACGACAGGCAGTAGAACTTATCGCCGAATTTATACAGCGAGCGGTTGCGCACGTTTGTTGTCTTGGGGAACTCGCCGACGAGAGTTATCGCGCCGGGAGCCTCGACGGAAACGGCGTAAAGGTTCAGGTCATAGTTGCCCTCGGTGTCATATGCGAGGAAGTACATGACGTGTCCGTCAAAAAAGCTTGCGTTGATCTTATAGTCACAGACCTTTGAGATATTGCCGCTTGCGATGTCGTAGGCATAGAGCTTATCGACGTTCACGCTTGACTCCACGCCCTGCTCGTTTTTGAAAACCATAAGCTCGGCCATCTTGAAATAGATCTTGCCGTTCCAGCCGTAGGGCACGAAGTTCGGCACTTGGGAATAGGGGATATTCGAGCGTATCGCGTTGAACGCACCGTTTACGATCCTGCCGAATGCATATGTATAGCCGGAGGGTTTGTCGGCATAATGGGTAAACGCTAGCGCGTAAAGCTGCCCGTCATAGAAGCAGTAGGACTCGATGATATAGCCATCGTAGACAGTGGAGAATGTGCCGCTTGCCGGATCATAGCACATGAGCGCGCCCTTTTCGCTTCCGGTCGTGCTGCGGCAGAAGTACACCTTGCCGTCATACACGCTTATGTTGTCAAGATACTGGCCGACAGCTGCGCTGTAAAGCTTGGTGCTCACGCCCGAGAAGTTGACCGCGTACAGGCCGTAGCTTACCGTGTCCACGGTGTCGTAGCCTTTATACAGACAGTAGTTCGTTTTGCCGATCTGGACGGCGATGCTGTCGTTTTCGAGGTTTGCCTCGTATGCGGCCATGTCGGCGTTGACCTTGGAATCGTGGCCCTGGCGCAGCGCAGGCTCAACAAGGCGCGCGATGACCGTGGCTATCTGGCCGCGGCTGGTCGTGCTCGTTCCGCAGAAGCGATAGGACGAGTCCATACCGATCATTACGCCGGCGGCATAGAGCTTTTCGACCGAGGCCTTATAATAGCCGGGGATGCTGCTCAGATCGCCGATGGCGTAGTCGCAAATCTTCGGCATATCCTGATCGTCGATCGTCTTGGCGAACAGATACGCGAGGTTATAGCGGTTGATGCTCTGGCTGAGCTTGCTCACCGCCGGGGTTGCCGAGGGCAGCATGCCGCGCTCGGAGCAGTATCTGTAATAGGTCATGAACCATGCCTCGTTCTGGCTCGGCTCGGCAATGAGATTGTCGTTATACGCGGCGTGGATGCGCGCGGCTATCGTTATGGCCTCGGCCCAGCTGACGTTGTTGTTCGGGCGGAAGGTCTTGTCCGTATAGCCGAGCATGATGCCCTTGTTATAGGCGGTCTTGACGCCGGAATAGCACCATGTTTTTGAGCTTACATCGGTGAAGGTGCTGCTGTTCATCTGGCCGATATCGTCAAAAACGGCGAGTCTCTGGCCGGGGATCGCATCGGCCAGCGCACCGACAGACGCGACGGCGAGCAGGCTGCTTACAACAAGCACCAGCGCCAACACTCTGCGAATTTTTTTCATATAGGCAAACCTCCGGGGCAGTAGATTTGTGGTTACAAAACGGTGTCATTCATTATATCAGGTTACATAATATTTTGCAATACCATTTTATAATTATTGTATAGCCGCGGCGATTGCGAAAACGGCCGCAAGATGGTAAAATGAATGCAAATACCAAAAAACTAAGGAGTGTGCGCTATGAAATACGGCTTCATCGGGCTCGGCAACATGGCCGGAGCCATCATTGCAGGCATGGCCGCCTGCGGCAAGTTCAAAAACGACTATCTCTACGGCTTCAACCGCAGCCAGGGCAAGACGCTTGCGCTGAAGGAAAAGCACGGGCTAATCCCCTGCGCGTCGGCGGCCGAGGTCGCGGAAAAGGCCGACGTGATCATCCTCGCGGTCAAGCCGCAGGTGCTGCCCGAGGTCATGCCGGAGATAGTCAAGGGCGTCACCAAGGACAAGACCGTTATCAGCATCGCCGCCGGCAAGAGCACCGGCTGGTATGAGGAGCGCCTTGCCAAGGGTGTGCCCGTCGTAAGGTGCATGCCGAACATAAACGCAAAGGTCAAGGCCTCGGTCACCGCGATCTGCGGCGGCAAGGGCGCAACGGCCGACGATATAAAGATCGCCGACGGCATTTTCGCGTCCGTCGGCAAGATATATCACATTGAGGAAAAAATGTTCCCGGCGTTCGGCGCGCTGGGCGGAGCCTCCGGTGCGTTTGTGCTGCTTTACATTGACGCGCTGGCCGAGGCCGGAGTGCGCGCGGGATTTTCGCGCCCCATGGCCGAGGAGATCGCAACGGCTACCGTCATGGGCAGCAGCGCTTTGTCTATGGACAGCGATGAGCACCCCATCGCGCTCATGAATCGCGTATGCTCGCCCGGCGGAACCACCGTCGAGGGCGTCTGCAAGCTCAAGGAGCTCGGTTTTGAAACCGCCGTCCAGCAAGCCCTTCAGGCCATAATCGACAAAGACCTTTTTTTAGAGGCGAATTGACGCACCTACCAATACGCATATTGCGGTAGCCCGGTATCGAGACTGCCTGCAAAACCGTAAAACTGCCGCACTACATTAGTGCGGCAGTGGATTTTTTTGGGGGAGCACTCGGTATCGAGGATGCGGAGGAAACCGTGGTTGCCTCGCGTAACGCAAGTGCGGTTTCCTCCGCGCCCTCGAACCGGGCTACCAGAGATAAATGTATTCGTAGGTGCGTCAATGCGCCTCTAATAGAATGTGGCGACGGGCTGCTCGGGGACTTCGCAGGGCGAGTCCTCGATGAAGGTGAGCACGGGGCCTTTTTTGCCGTAAGCGCGGCTGAACTTGAAGTTAATGCGCGCGGTGAGCACATGCCAGGAGTCGCCGACGATGCTGTCGGAATCCTCCCACTGGCAGATAAGGCCCGCAAATTGGATATCTTCGGCGCAGCAGGTCATGACGTGGCGGCCGACGATGAAGTTGCCTGCCGGAACCTTTTTGCGCTTTAAATAGCGGCATTTGAAGCGAACGACCTTGTTTTCGTACTTTTTCGGCTCCTCGGACATATCGCGATACCACAGGGCATAGTCGTCGTCGCCGATCTCGACGATGGGCGCGTCAAGGTCAAACGGCAGAGGATCTTCGATCTCGTCGTACTTGACGGTGCCATCGGCATACTCATAGGCGATATCGCTGCGGCGCGAGGCTGCGCGCACGAGCTTGTGCAGCTCCATCTTGTCGATGGAGTCGTCATAGCGGTTGAAAACCGTCAGCTCTGCGCTTTTGAGCTTATCATAAACAAGGTTGCGCATATTGGCGTTGTAGCTGAGGATGCTGCGCGCATCGGCGAAGAAAAACTCCTGATACACCATCCACATCTCGGGCAGCGCCTGATACAGATCGTCGAGCATCCACATGCCGTTGTATTCGATGACGCATCTCTCGCAGTCGTGCTCGTCGAGCCACTTGCGCAGATTGGCGCGCGTAAGCTCGGACTGCTCCTCGACATTTACCATGAAAACGTTCGGCGCGGAGAACTTGTCGGGCGCGTACTCCTCCTCGCCCTCCTCGCAGACGATCAGCAGCGTTCTCTCGCCGCTGTTGAAGCGCTTGTCCTCAAGCGTTTCCTGAATGAACTTGGTTTTTCCGCTCTCGAGAAATCCCGTGAACAGAAAAACGGGAACTTCTTTAACCTTACTCAATACCGAACAACTCCTTGATACCCTGCTCGTTTATCTTCGAGCCGATGACGCACACACGGCCGGTGACGGCAGCGCCGCCGCGGCGGATGTCCGCCTCACCGGGAACGTAGTCGAAATAGATCCACTGTCCGTCGGTCGAATCTACAAAGCCCTTGGCACGCAGGATCGTGCCGTAGCTTGCATCCTCGTCAAACTCGCCCAGCGCCTTTCTGACCTCCTCCTCGGTGAACTTCTTCGGAGTCTCCACGCCCCAGGAGGTGAACACCTCGTCTGCGTCGTGGTGATGATGGTCATGTCCGCAGCCGCAGGAGCAGCTTTCGCCGTGCTCGTGATCGTGGTCATGGTGGTGCTCATGGTCATGGTCGTGATCGTGGTCGTGATGATGCTCGTTGTGATCGTGGTGCTCCATCTCCTGCATGGTGGTGGACAGCGAGTCGATACGCTCCATAACGTTAACTATCTGCTTGCCGTCAAGCTCCGACCAGGGAGTGGTGATGACGGTTGCATTGGGGTTGAGCTGGCTGAGCATAGCGGTCGCGGTGACGACCTTGCCGTCGGCGGCGGAGTCGGTGCGGCTGAGGACTATAACGTCGGCATTGTGCACCTGATCGTTGAAAAATTCGCCGAAGTTGCGGATGTACATGCGGCAGCGGCCGGCATCAACGACAGTGACCTTTGCGCCGATCTCGCAGCCGGGCACGCTCGCAACGGCCTTTGCAACGTCGGAGAGCTTGCCTACGCCCGACGGCTCGATGAGGATGCGGTCGGGGTGATATTTATCAATGACCTTCTGCAGCGCGGCTGTGAAGTCGCCGACGAGGGTGCAGCAGATGCAGCCGGAGTTCATCTCGGTTATCTCAACGCCGGCATCGCGCAGGAAGCCGCCGTCAACGGCTATCTCGCCGAACTCGTTTTCGATCAGAACGAGCTTCTCGCCCTTGTAGCCCTCCGCGATGAGCTTGCGGATGAGCGTGGTCTTTCCTGCTCCGAGAAATCCGGAGAAAATGTCTATTTTAGTCAAGGTTATTACCTCCTATATAATATTCTTGTCTGAAACTTTATTATAACACAGCTTTGCAAATTTGCAAACGTATAAAACAACATCGATTACCGCTTGCGCCGGCAGCAAAATATATCTATAATATATGGTATAAACGGAAGCTGTGGGGAATAGATAATGATGAAACTGCGCATAACGGCACTCACCCTATGCCTGAGCCTTGTGCTGGGCATGGCGCTCCCCTGCGCCCTCGCCGAGGATGACGGCGCGCCGAAGCTCAAAAGCGCACAGTGCGCGCTGCTCGGCGATATGGGCAGCGGCAGGATACTTTTTAATATCGACGCATACTCGCGCCGCGAGCCGGCAAGCCTTACGAAGATAATGACTCTGCTGCTGGCCGTCGAAGCGATCGAGGCCGGAACGGCTTCGACCGACGACATGGTTACGGCCTCGGCAGCGTGCAAAACCGGCCTCGAGCACGATAGCTCGACCGCGTATATCGACCGCGGTGAAACGATGAGCCTGCGCGACCTTCTCTACTGCGCGGCGCTTGCCTCGGCAAACGAGGCGTGCAACATTATCGCCGAGCACGTCGCAGGCTCGATAAGCGCCTTTGTAGAGCGCATGAACACGCGCGCAGCGGAGCTTGGCTGCTCCGGCACGCATTTTGCAAACACCCACGGCATGCCGGACGATAACCATTACACCACCGCGAGAGATATTTTTCTCATCGCCTGCGAGGGCATGCGCCATCAGCTTTTCGCGCAGCTTGTCGGCTGCCGCGAATACACGACGAGCGCGACCAACGACTCGCCGGCGCGCGTTCTGGAAAGCTCGAACGCACTCATAACGCCCGACTCGCCGTATTCGGACAAGTACGTTTACCCCGGCGCAGTAGGCATCAAAACCGGCTACACCGAAAAGGCCGGCTATTGCCTTGTCAGCGCCGTGCAGCGCGACGGCGTGAACGTCATTGCCGTCGTCCTCGGCGCGGACGGCGACACGGCAAACAAGGAGTTTGACAGCTTTGCCGACACGGTGACGTTGCTCGACTGGTGCTTTGAAAACTATTCTTACCGCAGCATCGTTGAGCGCGGCTACCCTGCCGCGGTGCAGCCGATCGAAAAGGACGGTCGGCGCGGCGAGATAACGCTCGTGTGTTCGCAGGAGATAAACGCGCTTGCGGAAAAGGCGCTGGACGCAGCAAAGCTCAAAAGCGAGGTCACGCTCTATGCGGAGACGCTGACTGATGTTCCGGCAGAGGGCACGGAGCTTGGCGCGGTCACGTTTTCAGACCCCAACGACAGCACTGTCTACGGAACCGTGACGCTCGTTTCTCATGGTGAGGCACAGTTTGAAGAGCCCGAGCCGCAGACCGTTCGGCCGCAGGAGCTGAGCCGCGAGCAAAAACTCGCAACGGTCATCGTCTGCTCGATCGCGGTGTTTTTGCTGCTGGTGTTCATCCTGCTCCTCGTCCGCCGAGGCCGCAGGATGCGAGGAAAGCGGCGCTGAATTTAATGCCGCACTCGCAGGGATCGGTGCATAGCTTTTGCACTAATATAGAACATTCCCCCGGAATGCGAAACGTAATGGTTTATGCCATCGTTTCGAACCGGGCACCAACATAAATGTAAAGGAGCGGCGTTAATTCGCCTCTGAAAAAACGTATAGGAGAAGCGCCAAAGCGCTACTAAAAAAATGAGTTTTTTGTCTGTGGCAGTGAGAATACTGCTGGCGGTCGTAGTGGGCGGCCTGCTCGGGCTTGAGCGCGAGCGGCGCAGCTCACCGGCCGGATTCAGAACATATATGCTCGTGGCCATCGGCTCGTCGATGACCATAATGCTCAGCCAGTATATCGACCTGATGCTGTCAACGCAGTGGGCAGCGGCCGCGCAGTCCGTCGGCGCAACGCACGACGTTTCGCGTTTCGGCGCGCAGGTCATAAACGGCGTGGGCTTCCTCGGTGCAGGCTCGATCATCCTGACCGGGCGCAAGCGCGTCAAGGGTCTGACCACGGCTGCCGGACTGTGGGCGTCGGCGTGCCTCGGCCTCGCGATCGGCGCAGGCTACTACGAGTGCGTAGCCGTGTCGGTCGCGCTGATCCTCGTGTGCATGTATGCGTTCCCGGCGCTGGAAAACCGGCTGATACAGCGCTCGCGGTACATGAACATCCTCGCCGAGCTTGACGGCATGGAGTGCCTCGGCGGCATACTGAGCACGCTGCGCGAGCAGGGCGTCACAGTGTTCGACATCGACCTGAGCAAGCAGCCGGAGGACAGGCGCGCGCAGCTCGGCTTGCACCTGAGCGTGTATCTGCCAAAGGGTCTGAACCATACCGAGCTTCTCGCGCAGCTTGCGGCGCTCGGCGGCACGGTTTCGATCGAAGAAAGCCAGTAAGGAGGTGCAGCCATGCTTTCATGCTTTGATTTTATAAGGGAATCCACAACGCTGGCCATGGCGCTGCGCCTGCTGCTTGCGTTCATATGCGGCGCGGTCATCGGAGCCGAGCGCGAGATAAAGCGCCGCCCGGCAGGCTTCCGCACGCACATTCTTATCTGTCTGGGTGCTGCGATAACAACGCTGACCAGCCAGTACCTGCTGCTCGGCCTCGGGCTTTACACCGACATCGGCAGGCTCGGCGCGCAGGTCATCGCCGGTATCGGCTTCATCGGCGCCGGCACGATCATCGTCACCGGCCGCCGCCAGGTCAAGGGTCTTACCACCGCCGCCGGACTGTGGGCCTCGGCCATCGTCGGCCTTGCCTGCGGCGCAGGCTTCGTCGAGTGCGCGATCTTCGCGACCGCGGTCATACTCTTTGCCGAGATCGTGCTCATAAAGTTCGAGTTTAAGTTCGCCAAAAGCAGCAGGCTATGCACGCTGTACATCGAATATACAAAGCCCGACACCATCCAGACCGTGCTCGAGATGATGAGCGAGCGCTCGCTCAAGGTCTCGAACCTCGAGGTCAGCCGTACCCAGGGCGAGGACGAGGAGCACCGCTACTACGCGCTGCTGTCGGTTCAGACAACGCCGAAGCTCGGCGGCACCGAGCTTGTCCCGGCCATTACCGCCCTCCCCAACGTCTTCGCCGTCGAAGAAATGTAGTTTTAGAGGCGAATTACCGCAGTTACGGATACGCATATTGCCGGTGCCCGGTGTCGAAGTTACCGACGAAACCGGGAAACTGCCGCCATACGTTAGTACGGTGCTGAGTTTTGCGGTCGCCCGGTTCGGGACAATGGAGGAAACCATGCGTGCCGCGCAACCCAGTAGTGCGGTGCTGATTTTGCATCGCGCTCCATTGGCTCCCCTGTCAAGGGGAGCAGGCAGCTTTGCTGCCGAGGGGTTGAATTAAAGCGCAAATCAAGCCTATTAACTATCAGCTATTAACTCTACGGGCGAATACCGCACTTTTTCACTTTTACTTTTTACTTATTACTTCGCAGACGTAGTCTGCGCTGCCGGGCTACCAGAGATAGATGTATTGGTAGGTGCCCCAATTCACCACTAAAAAAGGAGAAGAATGGTGGACTATACAGAACTGATATCGAAAATGACGGACGAGGAGAAGGCCTCGCTGTGCTCGGGCGCAGACTTCTGGCACACGAAGGGCGTTGCGCGCCTCGGCATTCCTCAGATGATGCTGACCGACGGGCCGCACGGCCTGCGCAAGCAGATCGGCAAGAACGATCACCTCGGCCTGAACGCGGCGTACCCGGCGACATGCTTCCCGACTGCGTCCGCGGCGGCAAACAGCTGGGACGAGGCCATGATCGAACAGATGGGCCGCCGTCTCGGCGCGGAAACGCGCGCACAGCGCGTCGGCGTGATCCTCGGCCCGGGCGTCAACATCAAGCGCAGTCCGCTGTGCGGCCGCAATTTTGAATACTACTCCGAGGATCCGCTGCTGGCCGGAAAATGCGCCGCGGCGCTCATCCGCGGCGTGCAGTCAAACGGCATCGCCGCCTGCGTCAAGCACTTCGCGGCAAACTCGCAGGAGACGCTGCGCATGACCAGCGACTCGGTCATGGATGAGCGTACCCTGCGCGAAATTTACCTGCCGGCGTTCGAGATCGCGGTCAAGGAGGGGCGCGCAAAGTGTCTCATGACCTCGTACAACATGCTAAACGGCCAGTACACCAACGAAAACGAGCACCTTTTGCAGGATATCCTCACGCACGAGTGGGGCTACGACGGCCTCATCGTCACCGACTGGGGCGGCGATAACGACAGAGTTCGCGGCCTGATCGCCGGCAACAGCCTTGAAATGCCTGGCACCGGCGGTGAGACCGACCGGCAGATACTCGAGGCCGTGCAGAGCGGCACAGTTAAGCGTGAGCTTCTTGACGAGCGCGTTGCGCGCCTGCTGCGCCTTGTTTCCGACGCCGAGAGCGCGTTTGGGAGCGCACCCGACTGCGATTTGGCCGAGCACCACGAATTTGCCGCACGCTTTGCAGAGGAGTGCGCGGTGCTGCTGAAAAACGAGGACGGCATACTGCCGCTCAAGCCCGGTGCGCGCGTCGCCGTTATCGGCGATTTTGCGAAAACGCCGCGCTATCAGGGCGCTGGCAGCTCGCACATCGAGCCGACCAAGCTCGAATGCGGCCTTGACGCGCTGCGCGCAGAGGGCGTGAACGTCATAGGCTTTGCGCCCGGCTTCAGGCGAAGCGGCGGCGAGAGCCGCAGGCTGCGCGAGCTGGCCTGTAAGCTTGCCGAGAGTGCGGACACCGTACTCATGTGGCTGGGGCTTGACGAAGGCAGCGAGGCCGAGGGCGTTGACAGGCAGCATATGCGCATCGCCGAAAACCAGATACGACTCCTGCGCGAGGTGAGCGAAGTTAATCCCAACGTCGTAGTCATTCTGTCCTGCGGAAGCCCGGTGGAAACGGATTGGGATAAACACGCCAAGGCGCTGCTGCACGGGTATCTGGGCGGTCAGGCCGGGGCAAGGGCGATCGCACGCCTTGTTTCCGGCAAGTCGTGCCCCTCCGGCAAGCTTGCCGAGACCATGCCGCGCAGACTGTCCGACACGCCGTGTTATATCCGCTACCCCGGAACTGAGCGCACGAGCGAATACCGTGAGGGCATTTTCGTCGGCTATCGCTATTACGACACGGCGAACAAGGCGGTCAAGTATCCGTTCGGCTTCGGCATGAGCTACACGAGCTTTGAGTACGGCGGCCTTGAGATCGCGCCCGACGGCGTGAGCTTCACGATAAAAAACACCGGCAGCGTGCCGGGTGCGGAGATAGCACAGGTCTATGTCGCCGCGCCGAAGGGCGGCGTGTTCTGCCCCGAAAAGGAGCTGCGCGGCTTTGCGCGCGTCGAGCTATCGCCCGGCGAGACAAAGCGCGTTTTTGTCCGGCTCCCCGAGCGCGCGTATCAGTACTGGAACATTGCCGAAAACCGCTGGGCGACTGCCGGCGGGCGATATGAAATCCTCGTCGGCGCGTCATCGCGCGATATCCGCCTGCGCGGCGCAGTCGAAAAGCCGGGCGACGGTGCGCCCGACCCGTACACCGACCCTGTTTTTGCACCGTATCTCCGCGCCGATGTTCTTTTGGTGCCGGATGAGAGCTTTGCTGCACTGCTCGGTCGCGAGATACCGCCGCATATGTGGGATAAGGATGCGCCGCTGGAGTTTAATTCCGCGCTCGTTCAGGGGCAGTTCCGCCCCGGACTCGGACGGCTGTTGTATCGCGCACTGCGCCTTGTCTGCGGCTTCTTCCGCCTGACCGGGAACGCGGAGGGCGCAAACAACACTGAGTTTGCCATGAACCTGCCGTATCGTGGCCTTGCGCGCTTCACGGGTGCCGTCACCGAGGTTCAGGTAAAGTCGCTGCTGCGCGCGGCAAATCGCGAGAAAGGCGGCCTGCGCGCGCTCGTTTCCGCATTTGTGCACAAAAAATAGGCTTGCAGTTTTTTCTTTTTGACATATCGTACACTTTGTGCTAAAATATTTTATGCTGTACGATGGAATACGGTTTACAAAATGTAGCTTAATGTGGTATAGTTACTGCATCTGAACAACAAAGATTAATATGGGAGGAAAACAACATGTGCATTAAGGCAATCGCCAACTTTGACTACGAGGCTGCAAAGGATAACCTCGTTGAGACCGTTAAGTACCTCGACGCAGGCAAGATCCTCGGCGTTGCAGGCAAGCTTCTTGAGATCAACCCCAAGGACGTAGTCCAGAAGATCAAGGACAAGGTCACCGATGAAGACACCCGTCTGTTCGTACAGAGCAAGGTTCGCCTCGTCGGCGATATCCTGACCTGGCCCATCAGCATGATCTCCAGCTTCACCTGATATACAAAAAAGGATCGTAGGGGCGAGCAATGCTCGCCCCTACGATCCTTTTTTGGTACAGGCAAAGTCGCAACAAGCGGAACGGGCAAGCCCATTCCCTACAAGCGACCGCTGGCCGCAGCGGAGAGTTAATAGGTGTGGTGTGCGCTATACTTCACCCCCTCGGCAGCAAAGCTGCCCTGTTCCCCTTGACAGGTGAGCCAATGGGGCGCGGCGCAAAACTCAGCGCCGCACTACTGGGTTGCGAGGCAAACATGGTTTCCACCATTGTTCCGAGCCGGGCAACCGCAAAATTCAGCAGCGCACTAATGTATGGCGCGGCAACTATGGTTTCCTCCAATGTTCCGAACCGGGCGACCGCAATATGCGTATCCGTAGCTGCCCCAATTCGCCTCTAAAAATCCTTGACCGGGATGGTACAGGGGTGTAAAATGTGGATATAGAAATGTTCACCGGAGGTGTTATAATGAAAAAACAGGTAAACGCCGCAAAGCTTGCCGCATTTGCCGGAGCTGCCGCTGTCGGCGGATTTATATACCTCGTTGCTCCCGGCAAGATCCGCAAGAAGCAGAGATCGCCTTTCCAAAACCGCAATTTTGCCCACCGTGGGCTGCATAAACGTGATAAATCCGTGCCGGAGAACTCACTGGCCGCATTCGAGCGCGCCGCGTCCTACGGCTACGGCATCGAGCTCGACGTTCAGCTGTCGAAGGACGGACAGGTCGTCGTGTTCCACGACGATACGCTCAACCGCGTCTGCGGAGTTGACGCGCGCGTCGATTCCAAGACCCTTGCCGAGCTTCAGCAGCTCAGCCTTTGCGGAACCGACGAGACGATACCGCTGTTTTCCGACGTTCTCAAAACCGTCAGAGGCCGCGGCGCGCTCATCGTCGAGCTGAAAAACGGCAAAAACAACAAGGAGCTGTGCGAAAAGACCTATGCTCTGCTGCGCCGCTACACCGGCGACTATTGCATCGAAAGCTTCAACCCCTTTATCGTGCGTTGGTTTAAAATCAACGCGCCCGAGGTCGTGCGCGGCCAGTTGGCAAATCCACCGAAGGACTATAACGGCGAGGTAAACGCAGTGACCGGCTTCATCCTCGGCAACGTCTTGCTCAACTTCCTCGCGCGGCCGCAGTTTATCGCGTATAAGATCGCGCCCAAGCCGTTCCCCGTGAAGCTGTGCGAAGCACTCGGCGCGATGAAGGTCTGCTGGACCAGCCACGAATGGGCCAACGAAAAGGGCAACGACACCGTCATTTTCGAGTTCTATAAGCCCAAACTCAAGTTTGATAAGCACTGATATCTATTGAAAAAAGCGCCCTCGGATGAGGGCGCTTTTTTCATGTTCAAAATCGCATCATCAGCTCGCGGTCGATCTCGCGGCCGTTTTTGAAGTAAACGCGCGGAACGCGCTTGCTGACGGCGCAGGTCAGCTCATACGGAATGGTTCCGGCAAGCTGCGCGAGCGTTTCGACCGGGTTATCCGGGCCGAAGATCTCGACCTCGTCGCCGACGCCGACATTGGGCAGCTCGCTGAGGTCGATCATGCTCATATCCATGCATATCCTTCCGCGCTGGGGCGCTGGGCCGTCGGCGGTCATGATGCTGCACCGGTTCGACAGGCAGCGGAAGACCCCGTCGGCGTAGCCGTAGGGGATGACGCCGATGCGCGTCGGCGCGCTTGTCGTAAACAGGCGGCCGTAGCTTATGTCCGTGCCCTCGTCATAGATCTTTATCGTGTTTATCATGGCCTTGAGCGCCATTGCCGGGCGCAGGCCGAGCCTTTCGGCAAACTCGCCGCAGCCGTACAGCAGCAGCCCTGGGCGCACCATATCCATGTACGTTTCCGGATACAGCGCGACGGCGCCGGTGTTGGCGCAGTGGCGCAGCGGTATGCGTCGGCCGATGCGCTCCTCGACGGCGGCGACGGTGCTTTTGAAAAGCTCAAACTGCTTTTTGGTGTAGTCAACGTCGGCCTCGTCCGCTTCATCGGCAACGGCAAAGTGCGTGAACATGCCCTCAACCTCGAGGTTGGGCATGCCGCAGCAGTCAACGATGCCGGAAACGCCCGTTTCAAAATGCCGCCCGGCGCACAGAACGCCGAGGCGCGACATGCCGGTGTCCACCTTGATATGAACGCGCAGCTTTGCGCCGAACTCGGCTGCGGCGGCGTTGTATTCATGCGCCTTGGCAAGGCAGGTGACGGTCTGGGTGATGTTGTTGGCTATAAGGTTCGGCACCTGCTCGGTGGGCGTGTGGCCGAGGATGAGGATGGGCATGACGATGCCGTTTGCACGCAGCTCCATCGCCTCGTCGAGGCTTGAAACGGCCAGATAGTCCGCGCCGAGCTCCTGAAGCGTACGCGCAACGTGAACAGCGCCGTGACCGTAAGCGTCGGCCTTGACTACGCCGAGAAATTTGACATTTTCGCCTATGCGCGCGCGCAGAGCTTTGTAGTTATGCTCTATCGCGTCGAGCGAGACCTCTGCCCATGTTCTGCGGAGAGTGGATCTCATGATATCACCTTCATCCCTGAATGTTAATCGTGCCGCCGGCGGAGACCCGGCTTATCTCAACGCCGCCGTAGGTTCCGTAAAAGTCCCACTTGACGGAAACGGGGATAGCCGTCGCCTGACCTGCCGGAACGGTGACTTCGATGCTGCGGCTTGTCAAAACAGCATTGTTTCTGACCTTTTCGCTCTTGTAGCTTATGCCGGGGCTCGTGAAGCTGTAGTCAACGCCGGCAACGGTGATAACGCCGTTATGGGGGCCGACGGACAGCGTGTAGGTGCTCAGGATAACGTCGAGCTTTATCGTGACGGTCTCGCTGTTTTGCGATGTGGCCGTCCAGTTTGCGTACATTATCATTTTGGTGCCGGTGTTGCTCTCGAAGCTGCCGGTCTGATTTATCGTGCGGTTTATGACGGCGCTCTGCGTCGGCTGCGGTGCGGCGGTCTGGCCGGGCTGTACACTCGGCGAGGGCGAAGCGCTCGGATCTGCCGATGGCCGCGCGCTCTCGGCCGGAGCCGGGGTCGGGGTCGAAATGACGCTCGGCGTGAGCGCCGGGGTCGGCTGCGCGCTCTCGGTCGGCACGGTGTCCTTTATGTCGCGGCTTGTAAGCCACATGGAGACCGCGGCGATGATGATGAGCACCAGCACAAGGGCGATGAATATGTTAATTCTGTGCTTGTTCATACAAATTTACTCCGATCTGCCGCCGTGCGGCAAGTGATACAAATGATTATATATCATCACCGGCAAAAAATCCAGTGCTATGTAAGCTGAGCCGTCAGCTTGTAAGCTCCCAGCTCATGTCTATGAGAAAGCGCAGCTTATCATCATCGACTGCGGCAAGCTCAACGCTTATCCAGTGCTCCTTGCTCATGTGATAGGCCGGGAAAAAGCCCGGCTCGGCGCGCAGTGAGCCGGAAAGCAGCGGATCGCATTTTAAGCTGACGAGAGCCGAACCCATATCGCCTGTCGGCGTACCCTTCCGGCTATTTTCGCCTTTTTTGTCTTGATGGGCGCCGGCCCACCTGCATCAAATAAAGCCGAAAATATCTCGAAAAGCACAGTCGACAGGTGCCTTGCAGTTTTGCTGGAGCAGATTTTTGCTCAGGCAAGGCGAAGCTTGAAGAGAATACTGTCGTATTGTCAAGAGCTTTAACGCAGCATGGGCGGAAATCTGCCCGTCAAAACCGATACGTGTTCGACTCTCGTCAGCTTAAGTTTGTGACCGTGACCATGTCATCACCGGGCTCGCCCAGCCTGTGGCGCGGCAGCTCCATGACGAGGCCGAACCACTTTTTGCTGCTTGCGTGGCGAAAGACCTCGTAGGTGGGGTTTGATATCCACGGAAAATCGTTTGCGGCAGCGTAGCTTTCGAGAATGTGCCGCCGGAGCGTGTCTCTGTCCATTGCTGTTCTCCTGTTCAAAACGCCATCCGGAGAACCCGGATGGCGTAATACCGTTTGTCACTTATTCTCTTCCGAGCGGCGGCGAGCTTCCTCAAATCTGCGGCGAGCCTCCTCGTATTCCCGGCGCGCCTTTTCGTAATCGTTTTTGCGAGCCTCTGCTTCGAGCTTTTCGGCCTCCTCATTGAATCGGCGGGTCTGCTCGGTGAGCTCGTCGATATCGGCAGGCTCGGGTGTGTATTCAAGCTTTTCGGCGCGGTGCTTTTTGCTCTTATTGTCCCTGCGGCGCGGCTTGGGAGCCGGCTCTTCGTCATCGTCGTCCTCCTCGTCTGCGTCAAGCTCGGGCTGAGCGGCAACGGCCTCCGATGGGCGTGTATATTTCGACTTTTCCCTGCCGTTTACGGCATCGGTGTACGCTCTGCCGCAGGCGACGGTGACTATCGCAGCTATGACCGAAACGGCAAGCAAAACGAGCATTGCTATAAGCTGCGTCTGCCCGTTGCCCGAGCCGTCCTCGAGCGCATAGGCAAAGCTGCGGTAATCGTTTGACAGGCCGTAGATATTCAGCGCAAGCGATGCGACAGCGGCAATGCCGACGGCGCCGGTCGCCGCATAGATGCGCGTGCGGTTGGGCTTGAGCGAGGCGAGAACGCCGATAACTCCGGCGAGAACGCCGACGATGCTTATAATGCGCAGAAGGTTATACAGGTTCTGGCGCACGTCAAGCTCGCTGTTGAGCTTGTCTGCGTCGTCCTCGACATAGTCGCGCGCGGCCTGGAGCACGGCTTCGTAGTCGCTCTCGTCGCTCACGAGCTTTGCGATGCCCTCGTTTTCCATGAGCACGGCAATGCCGGATTTGACTGCGGCCTCCGCGTCGTCCTGCTCGGTGAGCGTTTCCTTGAGATCATTCATTTTATCAACGTTGTCGTTGAGCTTCTGCTGACCGGCGCTGAGCTGATTTTTGGCAACGGCGAGCTGCGCTTTGCCGTTATCGAGCTGCGCCTTGGCGGCGGCTAACTGCTCCTTGCCCTGATCGAGCTGAGTCTTTGCCGCGGCGAGCTGAGTTTTGCCGTTATTAATCTCCTGCTCTGCGGCAGATATCTGCGCATTGGCCTCGGCAAGCTGCGCCTGACCGTCCTCATATTCCTTCATCGCGGCCCTCGCCTCGTCAAGCGAGGTGAATCCGAAGCCGCGCAGGATGCTTTCGGCTATCTGAAGCGCAGGATGCTGATCGATGAAAGCAAAAAGCTGCTTTGCCTGCTCGTATGACGGCGTTGCCGCGTCGAGCTTGGCCTGCGCCGCGTCGCGCTGAGCCTTCGCGTCGTTGAGCTGAGCTTCGCCCTCGCTCAGGCGCTTTTCTGCCGCCTGATACTCGGCGAGCTTTTCGTTATACTGCTTCTCGGCAGCGTCGTATTCCGCCTGGCCTGCGGCGATCTTTGCCGCTCCGGCGTTATATTCCTGCGTGCCCTGACTGAGCTGCTCATTGCCCTTCTGATCGGTCACGACGGACTCGGTGTAGTCCTTTTCGTCCTCGGTGCGGTTTTCCTCTGTCTTGCGCAGATCGGCAACGCGCTTATCGAGTACATCGACAAAGTCGATGATATCGGCCTTTTGGCCGCGCTTGAAGCGCATGATGTCCGACAGCTCATCCGAGCCGCGTCCTGCCGCAATGATCCCGAATACCGAGCTTGCGGCGAGCAGGATGCTCATGATCATTAACAGTGTTCTTTTCATTATATCTTCCTTTCTCCTGCGGAAACACATTCCCCCCAGTGCTTCCGGTGGAATTACTTCCTGTTGCGCGCCCTGTCTCTGAGCGCTATCTGTTCGAAGTCCTCGTCAAAAAGCGGATGCAGGCGAAGCCTTCTGCCCTTGACGGTCGTGCGCGAGATAAATCTGTCGCCCCAGACGAGCATCTGCGGCAGAACGAACAGCACCAGCACCAGCGATATTATCGTTCCGCGGCCGAGCACAAGTCCGATGACGGAAATTATGCTCTCGGTGCTTATAAAGCCGATGAGAAGTCCGGCGATGACGAGTATGCTGCCGCTTGTAAAAAGCGTGGGCAGAGCGCCGTTGAGCGCAAGGCGTATCGACTTGCGGCGCGACACATTGCGCTGCCTCAGCTCAAGATAGCGGTTTGAAACGACGATGGCATAGTCGATATTTGCACCCATCTGTATCGCGCTGACGATCAGGTAGCCGACGAAGAAGATGGAGTTCTGCGTGAAATACGATATCGAGAAGTTGAGCCAGATGCTGCCCTGAATAACCGCGATCAGCAGCACCGAAAGTCCTGCCGAGCGGAACACGAACATGATGACCAGCACGACGAACACTGCCGACAGCACGCTGACCAGAATGTTATCCGTCGAGAACGAATCCTTCAGGTCGCGCGCGGCGGTAGCGTTGCCGGTGACGTAAACATCGTCGCCGTAGTAGCTGTCGGCAACGCCGTGGATCTGCGTGATAAGCTCGTAGCTTTCGTCCGACTGCGTGGGCAGGTCGGAATAAACGAGCATGCGGCTGTAATGCTGACCCTGAAGCTGCGCCTTGGCGTCGGAAAGCTGGGCATACAGGCTTTCGATCATATCAAGCTTGTCCTGCTCAAGCTCTATCGTGCCGTCCTCGGCAACGTCATACAGGAACAGAAACAGGTCTATAAGCGGAATTTTATATTCGCGCATGTTGCTCTGCACCTGGTCGTAGTCGGCGTGGCGCGCGGCGTAGTAGACGAAAAGCGCGCTCGCGCTCGTGTCGTCAAGTCCGGCAAGCTCGGAAAACTCGCCGATGGTCAGCTTATCGCCGAGGCGGTAGCCGTCCATGACCTCAACGGAGGCAATGCCGAGAACTGAGGTGACGTGGTCAAGCTCCGATATCTCGTCGAGCATCTTCGCCTGAGTCTCATAGTCGCCCGTCGGCACGACGAGCGCCATCATGTTATTGTTCCCGAATGTGTTTATGATCTCCTGATGCGCCTTTTGCGTTTCGTTCAGGCGCAGGGGGTAATCGTCGCTGTAGTTATACGAAAACGGGCACATGCTCGAAAAGAAGAACGCAGCCGCCGCGACACAGATGAAAACAGGCGGCACGATCTTGTGCGTTTTCCACGCAAAGCGGCCGATCGCGTTTATGTTCGGCATAAAGCTGCGGTGCTTCGTTTTTTCTATCGCGCGGCTGAACATGAGCAGCAGTCCCGGCATGAGCAGGAACACCGTCAGCATTGAGATAAGTATGGATTTTATCAGTACCTTGCCGAGGTCTCCGCCGAGGCCGAACTGCATGAACGTCATCGCGACAAGGCCGCCGATGGTCGTCAGCGAGGACGAGGCTATCTCCGGTATAGCCTTCGACAGTGCCTCCACCGCCGCGTCATACGGCTCAAAATACCGCTGCTCCTCGGAAAAACGGTTGCACAGGATGATGGCATAGTCGATCGCCAAAGCAAGCTGCAAAATGAGCGTTACGGAGTTTGCGACATATGATATCTCTGAGAACAAAAAGTTCGTTCCCTGCTGGATGGCAGCGGCCATTGCAAAGGTTATCAGCAGCACAGGCACTTCGGCATAGCTGCGCGAGGTAAGAAGCAGCAGGATTATGACCGTAACTACGCTCAGTGCGCCTATTATGAGCATCTCGCCCAGCAGAGTGCTGCTGAAATCCGTGCCGACCTCGGTGTAGAGCTTTACGTTATCCCGGTCGAACTTTCCGCCGACGAGCGATTTTATCTCGTCAAGAGCCTGTGTGCATATCTCGTCGCTCGATTTTCCGGCAAAGCTCACGGAGATAAGAGCCGTTCCGGACTTATAGTGCTCCTGTGTATCATCGAAGCTTGCCTGGCGCACGCCGTCGATATTCTCTATATCCTGCGAAAGCGCCAGCGCGTCGTCATACGAAATGTGTTCGATCATAAGGTCGGCCGTCGCGTAGGTGATAAACTCGCCGTCCATAGCCTTCAGGCCGCGCCGCGTCTCCGTTTCGGCGGGAAGAAACTGATAAAGATCGTTCTGAACCGTCGTAAGGCGCATCGTGTACGCCGACATGCATGCGGCCGCAATGAAAAGAATAAGTATTATTTTTCTGCTGTCTATGATAAATTTGGCTAATTTGTGCATCTGATTCTCCCACGGGTGATGTATCTACATATTTTATTACACAGATAAAAAAACATCAAGGGATTATTGTCAAGTTTTTATTAATTTCCTTGTGTTTGGGATAAAAGCGTTATATAATTCATGTGCGCCGCAAGGTGCAAAACAATATAAGGAGAGCGCGAAAGTGCTGCCGTAAAATGGTTAAGCTGTTATCAAAACTGTTCATAAAAAATCCGACGGAGTATACGGATCCTTCGGTGCGCAAGGCTTACGGAACGCTGTGCAGCCTGCTGGGGATATTCCTCAACGTGCTGCTGTTTGCCGGAAAATATGCCGCCGGCGCGATCTCGGGTTCGATAGCCATAACCGCCGATGCGTTCAACAACCTATCCGACGCCGGCGCGTCGGCGATATCGCTGCTGGGCTTCCGGCTTTCGGGCAAAAAGCCCGATCCCGACCACCCGTTCGGCCACGGCAGGATAGAATATATCTCCGGCCTCGCAGTCGCGGCGCTGATCGTCATCATGGGCGTTGAGCTGCTGATAAGCTCGGTTGAAAAGATACTCAGCCCCGAGCCGGTCGAGGTCGGCCTGCTCCCGGCGGCGATACTGCTTGCGTCAATCCTCGTCAAGCTGTATATGTTTGCGTATAATTGCAGCGTCGGCAAAAAGATCTCGTCCTCGGCCATGGCCGCCACGGGTGCGGACAGCCTGTCCGACTCCGTCGCAACGACGGTCGTGCTTCTCTCGATGGGCGTAAGCTGGCTGTTTAAGGTCAACATCGACGGCTGGGCAGGCGCGGCGGTCGCGGTGTTTATCCTCTTTGCCGGCTACGGCGTTGCAAAGGACACACTCTCGCCGCTGCTCGGTCAGGCGCCCGATCCGGAGCTTGTCAAAAGCATCGAGGATATAGTCATGAGCTCGGACGCCGTCATCGGCATGCACGACCTCGTTGTTCACGATTACGGCCCGGGCAGAATGATGATCTCGCTGCACGCCGAGGTGGACGGCCGCGGCGATATCTTCGAGCTGCATGACAGCATCGACACCGTCGAGCGCGAGCTGAAAAGCGCGCTCGGCTGCGACGCGACGATCCACATGGACCCCGTCGAGACCGACAACGAGCAGGTAAACGCCGAGCGCGCCGCGCTCGAGGAGGCTCTCAAGGACGTTGACGGGCTGCGCGGCATTCACGATTTCCGCATGGTCATGGGGCCGAGCCACACAAACCTCATCTTCGACGTCGTTATGGACACCGGCTGCGGCAAAACGCCCGAGCAGTTCCGCGATATCATCTGCCGCACTGTCGAGGAAAAGCTCCCCGGCCACTTCGCCGTCGTCACCGTCGATACCTCCTTTGTTTTTTAGAGGCGAATTGACGCTGATACCGATACATTTATTGCTGTTGCCCGGTTCGGAATAATGGAGAAAACCGTATCTGCTACGCAACCCGGCAGTGCGCTGCTGAATTTTGCACCGCACCTCATTGGCTCACCTGCAAGGGGAGCTGTCGGCTCTGCCGACTGAGGGGTTGTATATTCAAATAAGTGCGCTTTAGCGCACACAATGGCTCTCGGCTGTCAGCTATTAGCTCTCATCCGCGGAGAAACCGCACGGTTTTGTCGGCAGTCTCGATACCGGGATACCGCAATATATGTATCCGTAGCTGCTTCAATGCGCCGCTAAAACCTATTTGGAGCATAGGAATGACGTTTTGGAGCGGACAAAGGGCGGCGCATAAGGTAGAATGCATATCGTAACCCCCATATGTATCTTCTATGTCCGCAGGGCGGTCAGGTCTCCGCTCTGCGCGATATCGAACCGGACACCGGTTCAACCTTCCCTTTACCATAGCAAAGTTCTATACTCCTTTTATCTTCACTTTATGCACACTTTGCGGCAAAGCCCCGGACAAGCTCCGGGGCTTTGTTGTGCGTATTTTGCGTGAAAAAGCCACGAGCCGAAGCTCGTGGCTTGAAATATCAGACGCTTGCTTCCGCTTCGGACTTCTTGGGCTTGACGATTGCTGCAAGGCCGAGTGCGAGCAGGCCGAAGATGACGGCCGGGAGAATCCAGTACAGACCCATGTCGTACAGGGGCAGGTGCTCCATTGCGGGAACCTTGAACGCGCACAGGATGCTCGCACCGACTGCGCCGAGGGCCGCGCCGCGGCTGACATAGTCGTTTGCCTTGGGGATAATGAGCGAAATGAAGATAACGACCAGTGCAGGGGGATAAACGATGTCCAGCACGGGAGCTGCGATCGAAACGATGCGGTCGAGGCCGAGGTTGGATGCAACTGCGCTGAATACGCAGATGGCGATAACGAATGCCTTGTAGGGCACCTTCTCGTTGCACAGCTCGGTGAAGTAGGCTGCGGCGGAGCTGGTCAGACCGATGGCGGTGGTGACGCAGGCAAGGCCCACGACAACACCGAAGATGATCATGCCGGCCTTGCCGAGCAGCGCCTCAACGATGGCCATAACAAGCTCTGCGCGGCCGATCTCAAGGCCGTACTGAGCCGAAACGGTAGCGCCGAGGTAGCACAGGCCCATGTAAACGCCGAGCAGCAGCACGGCTGCGAGGATTGCCGAGCCGGAGACGATCTTGAACTTCTGGCCATTGGTGGTGTAGCCCTTGGAGGCGGCGCTCTGGAGAATTATGATGCCGAAGGGCAGCGCCGCAAGCGCGTCCATGGTCTGGTAGCCGGCCTTGATGCCGCCGAGAATGACGTTGTCGGCGTTCGGGGTGAGCGATATCTCGCCGAGCGGCGTTGCAACGCCCTTGATTATGATGACCGCAAGGCCGACAAGCAGCAGCGGAGTCAGGATCGCGCCGACGATATCGACGACGGCCGACTGACGGATGCACAAAAACAGGATGATCGCGAAGAATATTATGGAGAACACAACGGAGGAAACGCCGCTGATGTTCGGAACGATTGCCATTTCAAAGGTGGTTGCGGCGGTACGGGGGATTGCGACCATGGGGCCGATGCAAAGGATAAGCGCGCTCATGAGTATTGCGGCTGGGACCTTGCCCAGACGCGCGGTGACGGCCTCGCTGCTGCCGACACGCAGAAGCGCAAAGACCGCGCACATTGCAAGACCGATGTCCGCAATGAAGTATGCCGAGAAGCCGCCGAGCCATTCGGGACCTGCCTCAACGCCGAGATACGGCGGAAAAATGACGTTGCCTGCGCCGAAAAACATCGCAAACAACGCAAAGCCGACGACGATAATGTCGCGGACAGTGTGGGGTTTGTTCTGAAGATTCATTCAATTTTCCTCTTTCATCATTTTCTTTCTCATCTGCTGCGCAGCGGCTCTGCAAAAACGCTGCACACTGTTACACTTCAATCCAATGCGTTGAAAAATGTGAATAAAGGATATCATTTTTTTCATGATTGCGGAAATCACTCTTGTTCATCCCCATATTAAAAACTTTAATACTATGCACAAAATAATTTCATATTACGCGTGATAAAATGTTAACCAAATGTTATTGAATGTGTCGATTTGGCGTGTTATATTTGCATGGCAATAATTATAGATATAAGAAAGGTGTGAGCGTTATGGATGACGGAAGACTGCGCGCAGTGCTGACAGCGGTCGATCGCGGCAGCTTCAGCAAGGCCGCGGCGGAGCTTGGCTACACGCAATCGGCAATGACGCATCTTGTGAATAATCTTGAAGCAGAGCTGGGCTGCACGCTGCTCAATCGCGGCAGTCACGGCGTCCGCCTTTCGGAAGAGGGAGAGCATCTTCTTCCTTATATAAAAGGCGTTATCGATGCTTGCGACGCGCTGCGCCAGGAGGCTGCCGCGCAAAGCCGCACCCAGCGCCACCAGCTCAGCCTCGGCTGCTTTGCGAGCATTGCGCGCTCTGCGCTGCCCCAGCTTTTGCAGGAGTTCAAGGCGCTTTACCCCGATATTCAGATAGATGTGACCATCCGCGGCTATGAGATGCCGGCGCTGCTTCAAAAGGGTGAGGTTCAGCTTGCGCTCGTGGACGAGACCTGCGCCGAGGGCTTCGAGTGGATACCCCTTACGCGCGTTCCGCTCATTGCGGTCGTGCCACCGAAGTTTCATTGGGAAAAGGAACGCATTTCCATAGACAGGCTTTTGAAGGAGCCGTTTATCACCTGTCAGGAGCAGTATTCCGAAAAGCTGCTGCCGCCGGACGCAAAGCGCATCCATGTAACGGCTTCGGATGATGCGGCGATTTTATCCATGGTCTCGTGCGGCCTGGGCGTGTCGATCCTGTCGTCGCTCTCGCTCGCCGGATACGAGGAGCAGGTAAAAACCATACCTCTCGAGATCCCCGTCGTCGTGCGCGTCGGCGTTGCGATCAAGTCGCTCGAGTCTGCCTCGACCTCCGCGCGCCGCTTCGTCAAGTTCCTCAAAAACCACTACGGTGTTTTAGAGGCAAATTGACGCCACTAAAAAAACTTGACAAACGGAGAAAATCGGATATAATGTTATGGTCTGCGAGTATGCGCAGGCTATCCTTGCTCCCGAAGAAATCGGGGGCCAAAAGACCAGAAGGAGGTGCAAACCATGGCAAAAGCAACTGAGAAGTACGAAGTAATGTACATCATCAACCCGAACTTCACCGAGGAGCAGACCGCTGCTGTCGTCGAGAAGTTCAAGGCGCTCGTTGAGGCTCATGGTACCCTGGATGAACTGGAGGAGATGGGTAAGCGCAAGCTCGCTTACGAGATCAACTACATTTCGGAAGGTTACTATGTGCTGATGAAGTTCACCAGCGGCGCGGATTTCCCCGCAGAGCTGGACCGTATCCTCGGCATCACCGACGGCATCATGCGTCGCCTGATCACCCTGCGTGCTGAGTAAGGAGACGAGTTATGCTTAATCACATCACGATCATGGGCCGCCTGACCCGTGACCCGGAGCTGAGATACACTCAGTCACAGACCCCTGTCGCATCGTTCACCCTTGCCGTTGACCGCGATTTCGGCGGCCGCGACGGCGGCGAGAAGCAGACCGATTTTATCGACTGCGTCGCATGGCGTTCGACTGCTGAGTTTGTCAGCAAGTATTTCGCCAAGGGCAGCATGGCTGTCGTTTCCGGCAGACTGCAGATCCGCGACTGGACCGACCGCGAGGGCGGTAAGCGCCGCAGCGCCGAGGTCGTCGTTGACAATATGTATTTCGGCGAAAGCAAGCGCCGCGAAGGCGGCGACATGCGCGGTGAGCCCCGTCACTCCTCAAGCTACGATGCTCCGGCCCCCTCGATGTCGATGGGCGCGTCGGCGTTTTCCGATCTTGGCGACGATGACGGCGAACTGCCGTTTTAAAAATAATATAGGAGGATACAGCTAATGGCTTTCGATAAGAACAATCCCAAAAACCGCAAGCGCAGAAAAGTCTGCCAGTTTTGCGTAGATAAGGCCACCAGCATCGACTATAAGGATACTGCAAAGCTTCGCCGCTTCATTTCCGAGCGCAGCAAGATCCTTCCCCGTCGTACAACCGGTACCTGCGCAATGCATCAGCGCCAGCTCACCGAGGCTATCAAGAGAGCCCGTCAGATCGCTCTCCTGCCCTATGTGACCGACTGATTTTTAAATTCAAAGCTCCCACGGCTTGGCCGTGGGAGTTTTTTGTCGCTTTTCGCGCGCATCACCGCAATATCCGGCGAAAAATCACGTCTTTATTATCAGAACGGAGTTCATCTCGCGTTCAACATTATGAAATCTCCTTCTCCACCACCCCCAATCGCATGGAGTCTCCGCCCCCCGGAGGCTCCTTTTTTAGTGGCGCTTTGGGGCAGTCACGGATACATTTATTGCGGTAGCCCGGTGTCGAGATTGCGTGCAAAACCGTGCGTGCCGCGCCATACGCAAGTGCGATGCTGAATTTTCCACCGCACCATGTAGGGAACGGGCTTGACCGTTCCGCTGCGATGGTTTCGCCGGCAATGTCCGGTCGGGATACCGCAATAAACGTATCGGTACACTGTAAATGCGCAATTAAAAAAGTGCCGCAGGCACACCACAATTATTCACTATTAATTATTCA
>ENA-ORSC01000426-ORSC01000426.1-human-gut-metagenome-genome-assembly--contig:-NODE-426-length-34242-cov-10.104162_pt1 | contig 34242 bp, 19 predicted proteins | sample MGYA00242178_ERZ509140 | MGnify/ENA primary metagenome ERZ509140 (study PRJEB26280, sample SAMEA2338681) | human gut metagenome | biome: human gut; feature: human-associated habitat; material: faeces... | reverse complement strand
TTCCCATCCGCTATGAGTTCGGCATCTTCAAGCAGAAGATCGTCGACGGCTGGCAGATCGAGTTCCCGGACGACTGGCTGGGGCTGGGCGACGTGTGGCTGCACACGAGAGAGGACGACGCCGTCGAGGTCCGCTTCGGCGGAACGGTCCATGAATGGATGGACCACGGCAAGTTCAAGGCGGCGCAGGTGGGCTATCAGTCCGTGATGGCAGTGCCGCACGACTTTTACATTTCGGGCTATCATTCCGACGCGGCAAACAAGCTGACGCTGTGGTCGGCAGTCGTGCCGCAGGGGTTTGATATGGCGGCGTTTTCGCGCGGCGATTATGCGCGGGCGCTCGAGCAGAACACGATGGCGGAGACCATCTCGAAGGTTCTGTATCCGGCGGACGATCATATCGAGGGCAAGAGACTCCGGCTCAAGCAGCAGTATCTGCTGGTTTCGGCGTCGCTGCAGTCGATTCTCAAGGAGCACTGCAAGCAGTACGGCACGCTTTCCAATCTTGCCGACAAGGTCGCGGTCCATATCAACGACACCCATCCGGCGCTGTGCGTGCCGGAGCTGATGCGGCTGCTGGTCGACCAGTATGAGATGGGCTGGGACGAGGCGTGGGAGATCGCCTGCAAGTGCCTGTCCTACACGAACCATACGGTCATGGCAGAGGCGCTCGAGCATTGGCAGATCGACCTGTTCCGTGAGCAGCTGCCGCGCGTATACGGCATTGTCCGCGAGATTGACCGGCGCACGCGCAACCGGCTTCAGCTTGCCTATCCCGGCGACTGGGCGAAGATCGATTATATGGCGCCCATCTCCGGCGGCGAGGTGCGCATGGCAAATTTGTGCCTTGCTGCGTGCCACAAGGTCAACGGCGTGTCACAGCTGCACACGCAGATTTTGAAAGACGGTATTTTCAGAGACTATGCCCAACTCGATGAGAGCCGGTTCATCAACGTCACGAACGGTATCGCCTACCGCAGATGGCTGTGTCAGGCAAACCCGGCGCTGACCGACTATCTCACAAAACTGATCGGCGACGGCTTTACGAAGGACGCACGGGAGCTGGAAAAGCTTCTGGGCTTCTACGATAACGAGGAAGTGCTCTCGCAGCTGCGCGCGATCAAGCTGGAAAACAAGAAGCGGCTGGCAGCGTATGTAAGCCGCGCAAACGGCGTCAATCTCGACCCGGAAAGCCTGTTTGACGTACAGGTCAAGCGGCTGCACGAGTATAAGCGGCAGCTTCTGAACGTGCTGCATATTTTAAGGCTGTATCTCGACATCAAGGACAACCCATCCAGGGAGGTCACGCCGCGCACGTTTATCTTTGCGGCAAAGGCGTCTGCGGGCTATCAGATGGCGAAGCGGATTATCTCGCTGATTGTCGCGGTGGCAGATATGGTGAACGCCGACCCCGCGATGCATGGAAAGCTCAAGGTCGTGTTCATCGAGGACTACAAGGTATCTTTGGCGGAGATTATCATTCCGGCGGCGGACATTTCCGAGCAGATTTCAGTCGCGGGCAAGGAAGCGTCCGGCACGGGCAACATGAAGCTGATGATCAACGGCGCAGTGACCTTGGGAACGCTCGACGGAGCGAATGTCGAAATCTGTCAGCAGGTGGGAGAAGAGAACATGTTCCTGTTCGGACTGCATGCTGAGCAGGTCGAGGCGCTCTGGAGAAGCGGCTATGACCCGAGGGCGTATCTGACCCCGGGATTGCAGCGGGTGTTCGATCTGATGTGTTCGGGCGCGCTGGGCGGAAAGAAGTTTGACGACATTGTCGCCAGCCTTACCTCCAATCGCTTCGGCACGGCGGACGGCTACATGACCGTGGCGGACTTTGAGAGCTACTGCCAGGCGCAGCAGAAGGTGGGCGCGACGTGGCGCGATGCGCGGAAGTTCGGCAACATGTCGCTGGTGAACATTGCGAAGGCGGGCATTTTCTCGTCGGACCGCGCGGTCGAGCAGTACGCGGAAGAAATCTGGAATCTGGATTAAGTGAAATATGCGAATTTTATTTGACAGCAAGCTGTCGCAATTCAAAACGCCGTTCGGAATGCTCCTGCCCGGACAGGGCTGCCGGCTGCGGGTGGACATCCCGGTCTCGTGCCGGACCGTGAAGGCGGAGGTTATTTTCCTGCAGGACGACGCTTTGACCGAGGCGTTCCGCGCGCCGCTGGCAAAGGCAGAGGCGAATGCGCTCTACGAGGCGTGGAGCGGGGAAGTTTCGCTTCCGGCAGCGGGGCTGTATTTCTACTATTTTTTCATCACAACGCAGAACGAGGCGTTCCGGCTTTATAAACAGGGAAACGATACGAATATGGAGGCGGGCGACCTCTGGCAGGTCAGCTGTGTGGAAGACCGCTTCCCCGCGCCGGAATACGCAAAGGGCGCGGTCATGTATCAGATTTTCCCGGACCGGTTTTACGCCGCGGGGCGCTGCGACTGCACGGAGAAATTACAGCCGTACTGGGTGCATGAGGACAAGCAGGACGTGCCGGTGTATCTGCCGGACGAGAACGGAAAGGTCTGGAACAACGACTTTTACGGCGGAAATCTCGCCGGAATCTGGGAAAAGCTTTCGTATCTGCAGGAGCTGGGCGTGGAGCTTTTGTATCTGAACCCGATTTTCTTCGCGTTTTCCACGCACCGGTACGACACCTGCGACTACGGACGCATCGACCCGATGCTGGGGACCGAGGAAGATTTCCGGACTCTGTGCGAGGACGCGCATGCACGGGGGATGAAGGTGATTCTCGACGGCGTGTTTTCCCATGTGGGAAGCAGGAGCCGGTATTTTCAGGACGCGGTTTCCAACCCTGACTCCAAATACCGCAGCTGGTTCGACTTCAAGCACTATCCGGACACCTATACCAGTTGGTGGGGGATTACGGATTTGCCGTGCATCCGGAAGGACAACGAGGACTTTTTGCGCTATATCATAGACGACGAGGATTCCATCGCCGTGCACTGGCTGCGCGCGGGCGCGGACGGCTGGCGGCTGGACGTTGTCGACGAGCTGCCGGACGCATTTCTGGCGCGTCTGCGTGCGCGTATCCGTCAGGTCAAGCCGGACGCGCTTCTTATTGGTGAGGTCTGGGAGGATGCGTCCAACAAAATTGCATATGACTGCCGCCGCCGATATTTTACCGACCGGCAGTTGGATTCTGTTATGAATTACCCATGGCAGAAGGCTATCCTCCGCTTTGTGCGCGGCGAGGACGACGGGACAGGGCTCGGCGCGTCTATCCGCACGATCGCGGAGAATTATCCGCCCGATGTGCTGCAAACTGTGATGAATATTCTGTCCACGCACGACACCCCGCGCGCCATCAACGCGATTCTCGACCCGCGCGACGGCGACCGCGCGGAGCTGGCCCGGCGGCACTTTACAGCGGAGCAGCTTGCAGAAGGGAAAAAACGCCTTAAAATGGCGGCGTTTCTGCAGTTCATGCTTCCCGGTATGCCGTGCATCTATTACGGTGACGAGGCGGGCATGACCGGCTACCGCGACCCGTTCAACCGCGCATATTATCCGTGGGGCAGGGAAGACGGAAATCTGGTTTCATTCTATCAATCGCTGGCGCGTGTTAAAAAAAGCACGCCCGCTTTGCGGCGCGGTACAGTTCTTGTATTGGAAGCAGGCGGCGGACGGATGATGCTCCTGCGGCAGTACGAGGGCAAAAACGTGGCGGTTTGCTGCAATCGCTCGGAAAATCCATGGACGCTTCCGCATAGCGGAACGATCCTCCTTGGCGGTGGCATCGCCGAATATACCGGCGAAACCCTCACCCTTGGGCAGAATGGATTCTGCGCCATGGAGCGTAAATAAAAAGAATTATAACAGGAAAGAGGCGCTGATATGCAAATATCAGCGCCTCTTTCTGTATGTAGTTCTAAGAATGTTTTTAAGATTCTACCGTTAAATTCCGCAGCCAAATATATTTTTTGTATCTTGGCAGTAAAAACGGGAATTTGACGATCTCATCGGCACACATGACCATATAAACGACCATGACCGGCCAGCGGAACACAAAGCAGCCCAAAGCAGAGATCGGAAGCGCCAGGCACCACGTTGCAATCAATACGCTGACCGCATCGTATTTTGCATCTCCGCCTGCCGGAAAAACGCCGCATGTAAAGATTGCGTTGAACGAGTACGCAAACATGTAGAGCACATTGTATGCAAGCATTTGAATCAGATAATGCTTTGCGGCTGGCTCCAGAACATAGAAGTGATAGATCAGTGGGCCGATAACGCACAGCAGAGTTGCATTTGCAAAGCCGCAGAGAAGCGCGATGATCCAGAAGCGCTTGCCATATTCCTTTGCCTTCTCAAACAGGTTCTGCCCCAGAAGTGTGCCGAGCATGACGCCGGCGCCGTTGGCAAAGCCTTGGCTCAGACACTGGATCAGGCTTGTTGCCACATTCGTGACTGAATAGGCGGCAGTAGCATCTGTTCCCATGTGGCCGATAATGACCGAGTGCGCGACAATGCTGAGTCCCCAACTCAGGGAACTTGCCAGCATCGGAAATGCGATGCGTAGCATATCCTTTTCCAGACGGGGCGAGAAAAAGCGAAGACTCCGACTATTGGGGTGAATGCGTCCCTTTTGATAAGAGGCTGCGACACACCAGCAAAGAGCAATTACCTCAACTGCAATCGTAGAATAGGCGGAACCGTTTGCGCCCAGCGCCGGGAGTTTGCCCGCGCCGTAGATTAGAAAATAATCTGCGGTCATGTCCACCACGACGGTAACAGCGGAGATCCAAACGCTGACTTTGGCTCTGCCATCAACTTTCATCAGCATCAGATAGCACTGTGAGGCGCCCTGAAATAAATAAGAAAAGCTGACGATGCGCAGATAGCTTGCGCCAATGGCAATCAAGTCCTGCTCGTCCGTAAATACGGTCATAAGGTGTTCCGGAAGAAAGAATGCCAGCAAGAAGAAAATAACGGTCAGTACCAGTACATAACGCAGCGCCATGCTCAGCAGGTTCCGTACAGTGTCAAAATCGCCTTTTCCATAATACTGTGCGACCAGCACGCCTATTGCGCCAACAATCGCGCCAATAAAAAGGGAAAGCACAAAGGATACCTGATTGGCAAGCGACACAGCGGCAATGGATTCTTGTGTCAGTCGGCCGAGCATCAAGGCGTCTGACGCGCCAACCAGCGCGTTCAAAAGCCACTGCAGTGCAAAGGGAATCGCCAGAGACATCAATTCCTTGCGGAACTGCTTGTCTGCATGCACACAAATACTCCTCATAGCATTTTCTCCGATCAAATATGATCGATAGCTGGCTTCAAATCTGGGCCTGACGCAGGAGAAAGATTGTCTTCGCGCAAATCGTCCACATCAATGAGCACCTTCATAGTCTTTTCGCGGTTTTCATCAATATAGACATAGGCATCATGGAAAGCACGGAACGGGAAGTGACGGCTCATCAGCGGCTTCAGCTGAACTAGACCCTTATGTACGAACGAAATGGCATCGACATAATCCTCATGGCGATACATCATCGTCGTATTGAGGTCCAATTCATGGTCGTTCAGAACAGCCAAATCAACAGAGGCCATTTTTGCAAAAACGGCCACAAGAATGATTGTGCTGCCCTTGCGTGCATACCGGATAGCCTGCCCCATGGTAACGTCATTTCCGGCACAGTCATAAATAACATCTGCTTTATCTGCTCCAAAGGCAGCAATCAGTGCATCGCCAAAGTTGCTGTTGGCTGTGTTGACGGTGAAGTCTGCGCCGACCGATTTTGCAACGGACAGACGGTAATCTGATACGTCGGTAATCAGCACCTGACGCGCACCGAGTGCCTTCACTGACTGCGCGAGAAGGATTCCGATTGGCCCAGCACCAAGTATGGCGACATTTGCACCCTGAATATCTGCAAATTGCTTTGCTGCGTGGACTGTAACTGCAAGCGGCTCAATCATTGCGCCCTCGTCATAACTCACATCATCGGGCAGTAGATCGACTTTTGCGGCATCTACGGCAAAGTATGTGCTGCATGCACCGGTTGTCTGAAAGCCCATAACCTTCAACTCGTCGCAGAGGTTGTACTTTCCGTGTCTGCAGGGGTAGCATTTTCCACAAAATACCTGAGGCTCGATGGTGACGCGCTGTCCGACCGTGAAGTCACTGACATCTGCACCAAGGGCGACAATCTGACCGGACAACTCATGGCCTTGCGTAATGGGGTAGGAGGTAAAAGGGTGCATGCCATGGTAAACATGAATATCGCTTCCGCAGATGCCGACCCGTTTGACTTCAATCAGTACCTGACCACGCTGTGGCTGCGGTACAGGAACAGTTCGGAATGTGATTTTTCGCGGAGCCTCCATCATCTGCTGGAGCATGGTGCTTTTCATAATACAATTCCTTTCAGTCGTCCTGAGACGGTTTTACAAGAACCTTGATCGATTCGCTGCCCATCTGGCAGAGAATCGCCTCTTCAAGGTGTTCGGGATCAAACGTATGGGTTATCAGTTTTTTGAGTTCCAGTCTTCCCGCGGCAATCAGATCAACTGCGCGCTGATGCGTATCCGGGTTGATGATCGAACCGTGGATGTGCAGTTCTTTTTTATAGATGTCCATCAAGGGGAGGGGAATGGTGGAGCCGACCTTCGGTACGCTGAACAGAAGAACCGTCCCACCCGGCCCGGCACTTTCGACTGCCTGAAGTGCTGCCTGCGGATTGCCGACGCACTCAATAACGGCGTCGGCGCCGTCCGCGCCAAAAACCTGACGGATCTTTTCAGGAAGACTTTCGTGGATCGGATCAACGACCGCGTCTGCGCCAACCTCTGCTCCGATTTTTCGCCGGACTGCGACAGGCTCACTCAAAAGCACGTTTGCTGCGCCACTCAGCTTGGCCAGCTGCACCATCAAGAGTCCAATCGCGCCGCCTCCGATCACAAGAACGTTGCAGCCGGGGCGGATACCGGCTTGATCAATGCCGTGTATCGCACAGGCAAGCGGTTCGACCATCGCAGCTGCGTCCAAGTCGGCATCCTCCGGCAGCACGAAGCATTGTGTCTGCGGCAGAACGCAGAATTCCGCAAAGCCGCCATTCGTGTTGACACCCAGCGCAAACAGATGCTCACAGTTCTGCTTTCTGCCTTCCCGGCAGGGGCGGCAGATGCCGCAGTACATGTTGGGATCCGCCGCGATTTTGTCGCCGGGGCGGCAGGTTGTGACCGCAGAGCCAACTGCGGTCACAATGCCGGAAAACTCATGCCCGAGCACGACCGGCGGCGTGACGGGCGCAGAGCCCGCCTCGCCTTTGTAAATATGAACGTCCGTGCCGCAAACGCCGCACGCGTGTACCCGCATGAGAACATCTGTCGGGGAAAGCGGGCCAAACTGCATGTCGCGCGTTTCAAATTTGACCGGTGCATCTGCACCGAGAAAATAAGTTCCTTTCATGTTCGCGCCCACAGCCTTAGCCTGCCGTCCGGTTTGCACGGTCGAAATCAGCGCAGATTGCGTCGTAAACAGCCTTCTTTTCTTGCTCAGAGCCAGAAAGCTTTGTTGCAAATGTCATGCGCCATGCGTCGCAGAACGGTACCTGCGGCTGGAACACAATCATGAAACTAGAATCCGCGACCGGGTCGCAGCCGGGAATTTGCTTTTTCAGGATTGCAATCGCAGCCGGATCAGTGACCAGTTTTGCAATCGGGGTGAACGGCGTAAGGCCGTAAGGATTGACGCATTTGACTTCAACGGAACTGCACAGTGCGATATCACGGCTGGATGTACCGGCAAGGATTTGATATTCGCCGGGCTCTGTGGTCCACTGCTGCTGCTTAACATCATAGCTGGCAAAGTCCTGCTTACTCAGTTCAAATGTGACAGTCTTCTGCTCGCCGGGCTGCAGGAATACCTTTTTCAGAGCCTTGAGCTCCTTAACGGGCTTGTCAAGCGTTGCCTCCACATCGTTGATATAGATCTGAACAACCTCGCTGCCGGCCACGCGGCCGGTATTTTTGACGTTGACGCTGACGTTGATGGTCTTGCCATCCTCCAGGTTTGCCTCCTGCGGAACCTGCAGACCGGACAGCGCAAAACTCGTATAACTCAGACCGAAGCCAAACGGGAACAGCGGCTCAATATGCTTCTTGTCATAGTAGCGATAGCCGACGTAAATGCCTTCGCCGTATGTGACCTCACTGCCTTCTCCCGGGAAGTTGAGGTAGGTCGGCGTATCGGCATAGTGCTTCGGGAAGGTTAGAGGCAGTTTGCCGGACGGGTTCACATCGCCGAAGAGAATATCTGCCGCAGCCTGGCCGCCGCACATACCGGGCAGATACACGCAGAGGATCGCAGAAACTTGATCAACGTACTGTGCGATGTCAATCGGTGCAGCGATATTCAGAACGAGAATGACCTTTTTCTGTGCAGCGGTCGCTTCTGCGATGGCGCGCTCAAGAACCGGACGATCCTCAGGCTCCATCTCCATATCCAGACGATCTGCGCCTTCCTGTCCGTTTGCACCGATGGTAACAACGACGTAATCAGTCTGATCGGTGATCTGTTCAAAGCTGACATGCTTGTCGCCAATCAGTGCGCATGTGCAGTCATACATGTTTGTGCTCAGTTCCGTAGCAACCTCAGCAGAGCCTGCACCGGATTCGCAGAACTTCTTGCTGCGCGCGCCATAGAACGCGACGCTGCTTGCTTTGCTCAGAGGCAGGACACCGTCGTTTTTGAGCAGTGTGATGCCTTCTTTTGCTGCGTCATAGGCAGCGGCAAGCGAATGCTCGCAATCAATGCTGGTGTATCTCCGGCCCTTCAGGATGGGCATTTCCAGCATGATGTTCAGATAGTTTTCACACGCTTCATCGATCTGCGCCATAGAAAGTTCGCCGGATGCTACGGCGGCTTTCAGTTCGCTGATTGCGCGCGGCCCGGGCATGCAGACATCATTGCCGGCCTTTTGTGCAGCAACGCGGTTATAAACGCCGCCCCAGTCAGACATGACAAAGCCTTTGAAGCCCCATTCTTCACGGAGTACCTTGCGCAGCAGCCAAGGATTCTGAGAACTGGGATAGCCGTTGATCTGGTTATAAGAGGACATCAGGGTCTTGCAGCCTGCATCGACGCAGGCTTTGAAGCCTGGCAGATACAACTCACGCAGCGCACGCTCTCCAATGTGCTCATTCACGCCCATGCGTTCTGTCTCCTGATTGTTTGCGGCAAAATGCTTGACATTCGCAACGACACCGGTGTCCTGCACGCCCCGCACGAAGCTGGGAGCCAGCGACTTAACGACGCAGGGATCCTCGGAATAGCCTTCAAACAAGCGGCCGCAGCGCGGGTCACGGTGCAGATTGACATTCGGTGTACCGAGAAGAACGTCAACATGGCAGGCGGATGCTTCGCGGCCAAGCGCTTCTCCGCAGCGGTAGATCACGTCGGGATTCATTGTAGCGCCGAAGAACATGCCCGGCGGATAGCAGCCGAGGCGGCGGTCTGCGGGACGAGTCTCATCAAGAATCTCTGCGATCCGTGCAGCTGTTTTCTTTTCTTCCTCCGTAGGTTCTGCACCGTCCTCACGGACAGCACCGGGGGCCATCCCAAGCGTCAGGCCAGCCATGGGACTTGTGATGCTCTCAGGGTCAACGGCACCATTCTTCTCTTCCATGACGCGATAGCTGGCTTCGATCTCCATCTGCATGGTGTTGAAGCCTGTTCCGCCATCAAGAAACAGAGGATTCGGGATATCACGTTCCGGGCAGCCGCCGGCCAGGAAGGCCGATCTGCCTGTCAGAAGCGTCAGCTTTTCATCCAGAGACATGTCCTTCAGAAGTTCGGGGATCGAAGCGCGGTTGGTCAGTTTTTTCATGTGTAGTTCCTCCTGATAGATTGTTTATTGGGCTAATTGATTCATATTGATTGCGCGGCTCCAGCGGATGCGGTTGCCGCGTGGCTTGTCAGGGAAGTCAGACGCCTGCATACAATTCGCTGTTTGAGAGATAGCTGTCCAACATATAAGCATAGGCACCCATCTGATCCAGTTTGTAGATTGGCCGCGTATCGTATTGGATCTCGAACGGCGTATTGTCAAAATAATAATGAAATTCCATCAGCTTCTCATTCAGCTGCTGTTTGAAATAGTCGTCCGCATTGGAAAAAATGCCTTGGATCACGACACATTCCTGATCGAAATTCAGAGAAATGTTGCGCAGCGCGACAGCAAAATGCTGTGCCAGTTCGGCGTCGATTTTCCGTGCGAGTTCGTCGCCGCGCTCAGACATATCAAAAATTGTTTCAACTGTAATAGCTGATACCGGAATGGTTTGCAGCATGGAGTCCGGATACATGGAGCATTCCTGCGAGATACGCATCTGGATGTGCGCGTTGCCAACGACCTGTTCAAAGCAGCCGCTGCTGCCGCAGCCGCAGCGGAACGGATAACTGCCTTCAAGCGTCATATGGCCGAACTCACCAATCAGCGCATGTTTGCCGTTATGGATCCTTCCTCTGTCGATGAGACAGCCGGACAGACCCCATGAGGTAAACACGGTCAGAAGCCGCTTGTCATTGAGGTTTTGTCCTTTGAGCAGGGCAGTATCGTGCAGCAGTGCGCGCGCGGTGAGTTTGCCCACGTTCTCTACGACGATCATGACATCGGGTCCAAAATACGCGCGAAGAATATCCACAATCGGAATATTGTTGCCCCATTGCGGAGCAAGGGCGTTGAATTTGAGCATGCTGGTCCGATAGTCAACAATGCCGGGCGTCGAGATACACACGCCTCGGAGCAGCGACAGCGGGACGTTATTCTGCTGCAAAAATTTTGTGGCAAGTTTTCCGACAGCATCCAGTGCGCCCGTAGCCTGCTGCAGAAGCGGCTGACGCACACAGAGTTTGTCAATCATGTTCGACTGGAAATCCATAAGGACCAGACACAACTCCTCTGGCCACAACTCAATACACAGCAGAAACAGCTTATCTGTAAGAGAAAACAACTCTGGACGCTTGCCGCCAATATTAGTTGAAGGAGCCTTTCCGACGGAGACAAGCAATCCATGCTTCAGAAAGAACTGAATGTTTTTCATAACGGTCTGGCGGCTGAGATTCAGACTATCCGCAATATTGTTTGCGGTGAGCTGCTCGTTGCTGCGGAATTGGCTCAAAACAGAAAACCGATTGCTGTATTTCAAATCGGCAGGGAGTGCTGCGGCGTTGTTGGGGATGGTAAGCATAATAAGTAAGAACCTCCTAACCGGTTTTTCAGGTGCATTTCGGTCGAGACGATCTGCGGGGATGTTTGATAACCTTATTTCCTGCGCCGCTGAAAATCCATTTTAAAGTAGTAGATTCGCAGAAAATGATGATTGTGCATAACAGACAATGCAAACCGCAAAAAACTCCTGTATTTGCAATATAACAGATAAATTGCTGAAACGCAATAGTTTTAAAAGTTTTTTTTATAACATACGAGACGTTAATTATGAAAGAGAAGGATTCCAAATGGGATGGTTTCGGAAAAATAGAGTATAACTTTTTTGAAACTGTAAAGTATGCACAAAATTAGGCCGTAATTTATAAGCATAAAAAACGAAATTGCTCGAGTGATGCTTTTTTTGTTTGCAAATTCGGCAGAAAGAGACTATCCTGTGAATATGAAAGTGAATTACAAAACCTCGTTTTGAGTGCTGTGCATGCAAAGGCGGCGTAGTTCAGGAAAACATTGATAGGGATAAGCGACAAGGAGGAAAACATGGCAGCGAAATTGACCGATCGCAGTTCCATCCCGGCCGTAGTTGCCGAGTTGACACTGGAGGAAAAAGCGCACCTTCTGACCGGCGCGAGTTCGTTTACCACATATGCGGTAGAGCGGCTCGGAATTCCGTCCTGCACGGTGCTTGACGGAGGAACCGGAATCAACTTCCAGCAGTATTGGGGCGATGTGTACAGCCGCGCGCTGAAGCGTGACAGCGGCAAAAACAATCTCAGCCTTTCTGGTATCAGCAATTCCGCAAAGGTTATGCCGATCCTCGATAAGCTTGAATCGGATATTCCGCTGACGGATGAGGAGCAGAAGGTAGCCGATTATATCCGCAAGGAAATGAAGGCAATCATGCCCTATGAGCAGCAACCGGGCTGCTTCCCGCCGGGAATGCTGCTTGGTGCAACGTGGGATCCCAAAACTGTTTACGACTGCGGCAGCGCCGTCGGCCGTGAGATGGATGCCTACAAAGTTGATATGGTGCTCGGCTCTCCGAACGTAAACATTCACCGCGATCCGATGAACGGCCGCGTGTTCGAGGGCTACAGCGAAGACCCGTGTCTGGCAGCTTCTCTTGCGCCGGAGTTTGTAAAGGGTCTGCAGGCGGAAGGCCCGATCGCAAACGTCAAGCACTTTGCTGCGAACAACCAGGAAACACATCGTCAGAACGTTGACGAGACGATCCCGCTGCGCGCACTGGAGGAAATCTACTTCCCGGGCTTCAAGGCCTGCGTGCAGGAAGGCAAAGTCAAGAGCGTTATGAGCGCGTACAATAAAATTAACGGCACGGCCTGCGCAATGAACCACTGGCTGCTGACCGATGTGCTTCGCGGCGAGTGGGGCTTTGACGGTCTTGTCGTTTCCGACTGGGGCGCTGCCTATGATCAGGCGAAAGCCATTGCAGCGGGCAATGATCTCGATATGCCCGGCCCGCGCGACATTCAGCCAATCCTTAACGCTGTTGCGAACGGCTCTCTCAAAATGGAAGAGATCGACCTCGCTGTCAGCCGGATGCTGCAGATGCTGCTCGATATGCCGGTCATGAAGGGCCGCAAATATGACAAGATTGACCCGGACTATTCAAAAGATGTCGCTTACCGCTGCGCGGAGGAGGGCATTACGCTTCTCAAGAACGACGGCCTGCTTCCGCTCAAAAAGGATGCAAAACTCAGCTTTTTCGGCAACGCCAGCAAGCGGTTTATCGAATCCGGCGGCGGCAGCGCGAAGGTTCACACCAAACTGACGACCAGCCTCATGGGTACCGCAAAGCAGATCGCGGGCGAAGATAATGTTTGCTTCGGCGAGATCAAGGCTGATACTGATGTGGTTGTGATTGCCGCAACGGCATGGGGCCAGGAGGGCTGGGATCGCTTCGAGATGGATGTCGCGCCCAGCGAAAAGGAAATGCTGATGACTGCCGTCCGGGACGCCAAGGCCGCAGGCAAGCGCGTCGTAGTCGTGCTCAATGTAGTCGGTCCGGTCGATGTCAGTGACTACGAAGCAGATGCCGATGCAATCCTCTGCGTATTCTACCCAGGTATGGAGGGCGGCCGTGTTGCGGCGCAGATCCTGTTCGGAGAGGTCAATCCGTCCGGCAAGCTGCCGGTTACGTTCCCCAAGCGCTACAAGGATGCGCCGACCTACGGCAATTTCCCAGGCTGCGCGGGCGAGGTGTTCTACGGCGAGGGTATTCTGGTCGGTTACCGCTATTACGATACGAAGGATGTCAAGCCGCGCTACGCATTTGGTCATGGCCTCAGCTACTCCAAATTTGAGATTTCCGACCTGACGCTCGACCACACGGTTGTCAACTATGATAACGAGGAGACGCTGACCGCTTCCGTCAAGGTTCGGAACGTTTCCGACCGTGCAGGCAAGGAAGTCGTTCAGATCTATATCTCCGATGTCAAGTCTACGCTGGACAAGCCTGTCAAGGAACTGAAGGCATTCCGTAAGGTTCTGCTTCAGCCCAGTGAGGAACAGGTTCTCACGTTCCAGATTACGAAGGACATGCTTAAGAGTTATGATCCCGAACATAAGTGCTGGGACTGCGAAGCGGGCTATTATGAGGTTCTGGCTGGCAACGCTTCTGACAATATTTCGTGCAAGGCAAAGTTCCTTGTCAAGTGCCGCAGCATTTACAATTACAACGAGAAGACGATGCTCTGCGTGATCCATGCCGACGAACGTGCGGCAAAGATCATCGACGCACAGCTTGAAGCGCTGCACATCGACGTCAGCGATATGGCGGACGCACTGTATTATTTCCCGCACCGTGAGATCGGTCAGGTTCTGCACAGCATGCTTGATCATGCACCGATCGACGAAGCTGTGAAAAAACAGGCATACGAACAGATTTTTGAAGCTGTCGGTGCACTCGACATCAGCGAACTGTAAGTTCGTGAAATAAGACCGGGAGGGATGTCTGTGTGAGTAAGGAAGTACTGCTCCACTGCAAGCATATGTTTAAGAGTTTCGGTCCGACAAAGGCGTTGGTCGATGTCGAACTGGAAGTAAACCGTGGAGAGATCCGTGGCCTGATTGGTGAAAACGGCTCCGGCAAATCCACGATCTCCTCTATCGTGGCTGGTGTACAGCCCTACGATTCTGGTGAAATGTTCTTCAAGGGTGAGCCCTACAAGCCCACAAGCATGATCGAGGCGCAGGCCAAGGGCATTGCGATGGTCGTGCAGGAGATGGGTACCATTTCTAACATTACAGTCGCTGCAAATATCTTCATCGGGAAGGAAAAGCTTTTCTGCAAAGGCCCGTTCCTAAGCGTGAAGAAGATGAACGAAGCGGCAAAGAAGATTTTGGTGGAGATCGGCGCGGACCATATTGATCCCGCCGCTCCGATCAACGATCTGAACTTCGAGGATCGCAAAATCGTAGAGATTGCGCGCGCCATGTACGATCATCCGGAGATTTTTATCGTGGATGAGACGACGACGGCACTGTCGCAGCGCGGACGTGATATTGTCTATAATATCATGCGCAAACTCAGCAGCGAGAAAAAGGCAGTTCTGTTCATCTCCCATGACCTTGATGAACTGATGAGCATCTGCAATGCCATTACGGTTCTGCGTGACGGCATTCTGGTTGCCACCATGGAACGCGAGGAAATGGAAGTCAACAAAATGCGTACCTACATGGTTGGCCGCGAAATTTCCGATGATTATTACCGCACCGATTTTGACGGTTCTTACGATGACGAAGTCGTCCTGACAGCGACAAACGTTACGGCAGGTGCTGTCTTGGAGAATTTCTCGTTTGAACTGCACAAGGGTGAGATCCTTGGCTTCGGCGGCCTGAGCGAATGCGGTATGCACGAACTTGGCAAGGCTGTGTTTGGTGCTGAACAACTCATTACCGGTTCCATCGTGCTGAAAAACGGAACGCACATTACCAATCCGCAGCAGGCGATTCGGAACAAGATCGCCTATATGTCCAAGAACCGCGATCAGGAAGCAATTATCCTGAACGATACGATCGGCAACAACATTGTCCTGCCGTCCATTCCGATGCTTGAAAAGGCTACCTATGTTTCCCCGAAGGCCGAGCGTGAACTCGCGCAGCAGGAGATCAAGTCCATGAGCATCAAGTGCCAGGGACCGCAGCAATATGTCAGCGAGTTGTCCGGCGGCAACAAGCAGAAGGTTGTCTTTGCAAAGTGGATCGGCAACAAGTCGGATATTCTCATTTTGGACTGTCCGACGCGAGGAATCGACATCGGCGTCAAGGTTGCCATGTATCAGCTGATGTACCGTCTGAAAAAGGAAGGGAAGTCCATCATCATGATCTCGGAGGAACTGCCGGAGTTGATCGGTATGTCTGATCGTATCATGGTTTTGAAGGACGGACAGCTCACGCACACCTTTACGCGGAGCGCGGATCTGAAAGAGACGGACGTCATCCACTATATGATTTAAGGGAGTGATGTCATGAAAGAACAAATGGAAGCGGCAAAAGCTGCAAAAGTGCCGGAAATACCCCGCAAGCGATTTAATGTTCGCACCGTGGCACCGCTTTTCGGCGTGATTTTTGTTACATTGCTCTTTGCAATCCTGACAAAGGGCTCGATTCTGAAGCTGTCCAACATTGAGGTCATTATCAACCAGGCGGTGTTTACGATTTTGGCCGGTACCGGTGCAGTTTTCGTCTACGCCTACGGCGGCATCGACCTGTCAATCGGCGCACTGCAGGGAATCTGTTCGCTGGTTGTTGTCCTGCTGCTGCGTGCCGGCTGCCCTGCGCCGCTGACACTGGTTGCATCGATTGCAACAGGCCTGCTCTCCGGTCTTCTGACCGGCGGCTTGAGCGTGTGGCTCGGCATTGCGGTGTTCATCACCTCGCTGTGCATGAACTTTATCATGCGCGGCATCCTTCAGACGGTGACGGCTACGGCCATGATGTATATCCCGCCTGAGTTTGCGGCAACTGATAACTGGACGCTGAAGGTGATCGTGCTCCTGATTGTGCTGGCAATCGGCTTTTATGTATTCAATTTCACCAGAGTCGGTAAATATGAACGCGCCATCGGCGGCAATCCCAAAGCAGCGGAGCTTGCCGGTGTCAACACAAGAAAGTACCGCATCCTTGCACATGTGCTGCTGGGCGGCGCAGTCGGTGTCGTTGGCTTCTTTGCTGCGGCTCGCGGCGGTGCGGTTTATCCGCAAAGCGGTTCCGGATTTGAAATGGACGTTCTGATTGCGCTGGTTCTTGGCGGCCTGTCTCTGTCCGGCGGTGCTTCCTGCAAGCTTCGCTGCGCAGTGATCGGCGCGCTGACCATTGCGGTCATGTCAAACGGCTTTATTCTCCTTGGCGCACCGCAGAACGCGATTGAAGGCATCAAAGGCTTCATCTTTATCGCTGTCGTAGCCCTTTCCTACGAGAGAACCCGTGGGCAGGTAATCAAGTAATGACTGGAAAAATGAACGGAGGAACAAAAATGAAAAAACTGATCGCTCTATTGCTCGCCGCCATCATGGTGATGGCCATCTTCGTCGGCTGCAGCAGCAAGACCGCCGAAACCCCCAGCACGGATACCCCCGCAGCAGATACCCCCGCAGCAGATACCCCGGCAGCCACCACAGATGCACCCGCCGACGTCGAGACGCCCGAAGGCAAAACCGTGAAGATCGGCTTTATCGGCTGGGGCTATACCGATGGTCTGGGTTCCGCTTATCAGCGCTATCTCGACTATGTCGCTCCCTACGTCGGCATGGAGATCGTCTACGGTCAGTATAAGACTGCTGAAGACATCATCAGCCAGGCAGAATCTCTGATTCAGGCAGGCTGCAACGTCATTATGACGACGATTGCCAGCGCTTCCCTGATCGACCTGTGCGCGAAGAACGAAGTTTACATGGCACAGTGGGGCTCCCCGGTTCTCGATGAAGAACTGAAGGCATACCTCGAACAGTCCCCGTACTGGGTTGGCTGCTCCACCGTCGATGACGAAGCATCCGGCGCTGCAATGGTTGACGCGCTGTATGAAGCAGGCTCCAGACACATTGCTGTTCTCGCTCCCGCAGCTGGCAACGCCTGCCACGACGCACGCTACAAGGGCATTTATGACGAAGTTGCAAAGTATGACGATATGGAAGTCGTTTCTGAGTTCCGTGATGCATCCCTGAACACCACTGCTCCCGCTGCCATCCAGAATATGATCGCCATGTATCCGGAGCTTGACGGCATTGTCTGCACTGGTGCATCCAACGGCGTCATGGAAGCTGTTATCCAGACGCTCGCCACCGAGGGCAAGACCGGCACGATCAAGTTTGCGACGCTGGACGTGCAGGACGGCACCGGCGAATACATGGACGAGGGCGCGCTCGACTTCATCGGCGGCGGCCAGTATCCTGAGGTCGTGTTCCTGGCTCTGTGCTGTGTCAACGCTGTTGACGGCACCATTGATCTGCCGATCCAGATCGACAGCCAGTTCATCAACATCGAAGGTTCTCAGGGCTATGCGGACTATGTCAAGTACATCGATGCCGAGGGTGTGTTCCCCTGGACTGCTGAGGAGTTGGCACAGTTTGTTACCCGCGTCAATCCGGACGCTACGTTCCAGGACCTCTATGATATCTGGAAGGGCTACAGCATGGAGAGCGTAATTGCTCGTAAAGAAGGCTAATTCTACCCTGCACGCTTAGCTGACCAACAGAAATAGGGGGGCGAAAGCCCCCCGGTAATAAAACGGGTTCTTCTCATTCTGGAAAGTGGTGATTTTTTTGCGCAAAGCATCTAATAAAGGACTTAATCAACTGAAATGTCTGATTCTCCCGCTGGTTGTCTATCTGATTTTTGCGGTTGGCTCCGGCTTCCGGTTCGGTAAGCCCGCTACCATGTTTGCAATCCTGCGCCAGACGGTTCTGCCGACACTGATTGCATGGGCAATTTCCAGCAACCAGACCATGGGCGTTTGGGACTTTACCCCCGGCTCCGTCATCTGTCTGTCCGGTATTATCGGCGGCAATATTGCGCTGAAGCTCGGCACGAACTGCATAGGGCTGATGTTCATCCTGATTGCATGTACGATCGTTCTGTCGATGGTCATGTTTGTGCTCTTCAACTTCCTGCGTATTCCGTCTATGGTCACCGGCCTTGGTGTTCTGATGATGTATGAAACGCTTTCCGCGCTTCTGTTTAACGGCGGCGGCGTTGCCATTCGCGGCGACATTTCAATTCTCGGCAGATCTCCCTATATCTTCATTGTGTTTATTGTCGGCGGCCTGATCATCTGGACGCTCAACAACAAAACCAAATTCGGTTACAATGTCCGCGCGCTCGGCTACGGCACTGCGATTGCACAGAACATCGGTGTCAACCTGACAAAAACGCGTTTCTTCAGCTTCCTTCTGGAAGGCGTCATGCTTGGCCTTGCCTCGACCGTATCCCTCTCCATGACGGGCAATGCCGCGGCAACCTTGAACATGGCGACGACGAGCATGGGCTTTGACGCGATCATGGGCGTGTTTATTGGTCAGTATCTGGCAAAGTATTGTGATATCACGATCGGTATCGCGCTGGGCGCGTTCACAATGAAAATGCTCGGCTCCGGCCTTCTTGCCTTTGGCCTGTCGTCCACGCTGCAGCAGGTCGCAACCGGTCTGTTCCTGCTGCTGTTCATCGGCATTTCGCAGAACCAGAACGTTGTCTTTGAAAAACGTGCACTGCGCAAAAAGGCTGCAGAAGCGCTCGCCAAGCAGCAGTAAGTTGTACCACAGCGGAACACCCCAATATGATATGGTGCGCTGCGTAAACATGTAAACGAAGAAACCTCTAAAAATGACGCAGGCAATAACGCCTGCGTCATTTTTTCAGGAACATGCAAAGAAAGGAATCTATATGGAAAAGCTGCGCTGGGGCGTGATTGGTGCGGGCGGGATCGCCGACACACGCACGATCCCCGGAATTCTGGAAGCAAGAAACGCAGAACTGGTTGCACTGACGGCCCGTACCCCGGAACGTGCAGAACAGTTGCGCCGGAAGCATGGGGCAAAACGTGCCTATACGTCGGAGGAAGAACTGCTGCGCGATCCGGAGGTTGATGCGGTTTATATTGCGACACCGGTCGCAGAGCATTACCGGGAAGGAACGCTTGCGACGCAGGCCGGAAAGCACATTCTGATGGAAAAACCGTTGACTGTTTCTGCGGATGAGACCAAAGCACTGATCGACTGCTGCGAAGCACACAAAGTTGCCTTTGGCGCTGGCTTTATGATGCGCTTCGGCACGCATGTCCAGAGTATGCGCCGGGCAGTTTTGGACGGTAGGATTGGAACTGTGCTTTCCGGCACAGCAAACTTTACGCTTTGGATGCCGTACCAGTCCGGCGTGTGGCGGCTGCAAAAGAAAAACGGCGGCGGTGCGCTGATGGATATGGGCATTCACTGCTTGGATCTGATCTCCTTTATCACCGGAATGCGGGTGACGGAAGTCGCGGCGATGAATGAAAATGTTCTATTCCGGGATCCTGGCTACGAGGTCGAGGACAGTTCTGCAGTTTTGCTGCGGATGGAAAATGGCGCACAGTTTTTTGTGCAGTCAAGCTTCAATATTCCCTATGCAGAAGCCAAGTGGCATCTCAATCTGTTCGGCAGCAAGGGGCGCCTGATGGGAGACAATATCCTTGGACAAGAGGATACGGGTACTTTGAACCTGATTGATGCCGATATGCTGCCTACGCTTGATCCCAGGCCGCAGACTGGCTATGGACAGGGGCGCATGTGCCCGGCGGTATTCGGAAATCTTTATACGCGCGAAATCGAAAGCTTTTCAGAGTCCGTTCTTTGCGGAACGCCTCTGGAGGTTCCGGCCACACAGGCGTTGGAGGTGCAGCGAGTAGTTGATGCGGCATACCGGAGCAGCAGAGAAAAGCGGATAATCTCCCTTTTGTGAGGATTCGACATGACGTTGATGCTTTCTCAGCTGTTTCAACTGTTTGCTTTCCTGCTGCTGGGCATGTTCGCCAGGTGGAAAATAATCGTGGATGGCAGCTTTCCGGGCGGCTTATCCCGCGTGGTGGTTGATTTTTTTCTGCCGTGCATGCTTTTTCTGAGCGTTTACGACAATCTTTCGCTGCAAACGCTGCAAGAGGAGCGCTCTGCCTTTTTATGGGGTGCAGCCAGCTTCCTTGTTACATTTCCACTTTATACGTTTTTTGCGAGGAAACTTGCGAAGGATCCGTATGAGGTCGGAATTTTTCAGTATACATTCCTTGTTCCAAACTATGGTTTTTTCGGTTATGTTCTTATAGAAGCAGTCTATGGTTCGCAGATGCTGTTCCATATGGTGATTTTCACCATCCCGCATATGATTTATGGATACACAGATGTTTACCGGCGGCTTTGTGGGATGGAGAAGCTGTCGCTGCGTACGCTTTGCAATCCCAGTGTTTTTGCAATGCTTCTCGGCGCTGCATGCGGCATGCTGCAATTCCGTCTTCCGACTGCGGTGATCTCACTGCTCACTGCAGGGAAGAGCTGCGTGGGGCCTCTGAGCATGATCCTGACAGGTATGGTGATCGCAGGCTTCCGGCCGGCGGATATTTTAAAGGATCGGCGGGTGTACCTTGCCTCGGCGCTGCGCCTCCTGATTTTGCCTGCAGCGTCGCTCATGATGATGAAGCTGCTGCATGCACCGCGGGAACTGCTTGTTGTTGGGGCATACTTCTTTGCCATGCCAACGGGAATGAACACAATTCTTTTTCCAACTATGGTGAATCGTGATTGTCGGCTTGGCGCCGGTATGGCTTTGGTATCCAATATAAGTTTGATTGTAACATTTCCCATCATTCTGAGGCTATTTTTATAGATTAAGGAGAAAAATATAATGTCAGCGACATTAAAAAACGGTGCAGGCATTCTGGATGTACTTGCAGAAATGACGCTTGAGGAAAAAGCAACGCTTGTGACTGGCGGTTCGTCATTCGGTACGGCGCCGATTGAGCGCCTTGGAGTCCCTGCTGCGGTGCTGATCGATGGCGGCTGCGGCATCAATCTCCGTCAGTATCTGGCTCAACTGCTTCATACAAAGAAAATCAGTGGGACACCGGAGTTGAGCGGTGCAATGGGCTCTTTGTCAAGGCTCGTCTATATCATGGAGCATCTGGAGTGCCCGGAAGAACTTGGCGAGGACGAACGTGGCGTTTTGGAACAATTTCTCGCGTATTTGAAGACGTTGGTTCCGAGCGGCGATTTACCAAGCTGTTTCCCAGTCAACTCCCTGCTCGCATCGACGTGGAATCCGGAAATCGTCCGCGCCTGCGCACGCCAGGTAGGCAAGGAAGCGTCTGCGTTTGGAGTCGATATGCTGCTTGGAACGCCCTGCATCAATATCCAGCGCGACCCGCGCGGCGGCCGCGGATTTGAAGGCTATTCCGAAGATCCGATGCTTATCAGCCGTTTGGCGCCGGAATATGCGCTTGGCGTACAGGAACAGGGTGTCTGCGCGGATGTTAAGCATTTTGCAGCAAATAATCAGGAAACGAACCGCCAGACGATTAATGAAATGATCTCCGAGCGTGCAATGCAGGAAATATATCTGCCGGCGTTTCGTGCCTGCGTCCAAAAGGGCAGGGTAGGGTCTGTTATGACGGCGTATAACTGGATCAACGGCCAGGCGTGTGCACATAACGAACAGCTGATTGATGGTACTTTGCGCGCAAAATGGAAGTTTGACGGCGTTGTTGTGTCAGACTGGGGGGGTGTATACGATCAGACTGCTGCACTGAAAGCCGGAAACGATCTATGCATGCCGGGGCCAAGAGATATTGCTCCGATTGTTAATGCAGTCCGCGAAGGAACCTTAAGCGAGGAGAAGCTGAATGAGAGCGTAGAACGGATTTTACGCATGCTTGTCCAAATGCCTGTCATGCGCAGCAGGCAGGAGCATGATATTGACTCGGAAGCGGCGAGGAAGGTTGCTTATCAGGCTGCGGCAGAAGGAATAATCCTGCTGAAAAATGATGCCAAAGCACTTCCGCTGCGGCCGGATTGCACGGCAGCGTTTTACGGCGCATGGAAATCGCGCTTTATCGAGAGCGGCGCAGGCAGTGGCTGCGTATTTACCAACAAAACCAGCAGCCTCATCGATGCAGCCAGAGGGATTGTGGGAGAAGCGCGTGTGCTTGCAGATACCGCGACAGATGAGACAGACGCCATTGTTGTAACAATCGCCGCCTTTGGCACGGAGGGAGCTGACAGGCAGGACCTGAAGCTGGATACGAAGGAACGTGCAGTTCTGGAGCGTGCAATCCGCGACGCGAAGCAGCACACCTGTAAATTGATTGTGCTGCTGAACGTTGCAGGCCCTGTAGAACTTGGCGAATATTTGCCAGACATTGACGCGCTGCTCTGCATGTATTTCCCCGGACAGGAAGGCGCACATGCCACAGCGGATATTCTTTACGGCCGCGTGAATCCGTCCGGAAAGCTTGCGCAGACGTTCCCAAAGCATCTGTACGATTGCCCGGCATTTGGAAATTTCCCGGGTGAGTATGACCAGGTCTGCTACGGTGAAGGGATTTTCGTTGGATACCGCTACTATGACAGTCGTCACATTGAACCGGAATTTCCGTTTGGATTTGGTCTGTCTTATACAACATTTTCTCTTGACGAACTTGAAACAGATGCGGTAGAATTCCGTGTGGACGAACAGGAACAGTGGCGCTGCCGTGTGCGTGTGACGAATACAGGCAGTGTTCCCGGGCAGGAAGTGGTTCAGCTGTATCTGAAGGATGAGGTTTCCTCGTTGCCGCGTCCTGAAAAGGAACTGAAAGCCTTTGAAAAAGTCCGATTAGAGCCGGGCGAAAGCAAGGTCGTTACCTTGTCGGTCAGCAAGGCGGATCTGGAATTCTACGATGAGAAGTTGGGGCGGTTTGTGTGTGAGCCGGGATGGTTTACTGTTCAGATCGGCACGTCCTCAAGAGATCTGCCGCTCAGTACGCGTATGCGTGCAATCGGAAAAAATCCGTACGCATTTGGTGCGGATACGCAGTTTTCTACGATTGCCAAACATCCGCAGGCTCGGCATGAACTGCTGAGACATTTGGGGCCGGATATTCTCAACGAACAGGAATTGAGGAAGAGAACCGCATACATTTCGTTCTCCTATACCCTGCGGGACGCATGGGAACAGGATCTTCGCCCACTGGCCGCAGACGCGTCTGACGCAGACCAACGATTTGAGGCATTATGCTGCGCGCTGTCTGAGATTGATGTCACAGATTTGCGGAATGCGTACCGCGAAACGGAAATTTTTTAAATTGTCAGAATCGATCCAGCCGATTGGCGGATGATGATATGGGAGGCTCGGAGCAAATGGTCGAAGGTGATCGGTCCGCTGCTTCCCAAGAAAAATTAAAAGGGAGAATAAAATTATGGTCTCGAAAAAAATGTTCCATAGTATTGATGAACTGCAAAAGGTACAGCTGCTTGCAACACAGTGTATCGACGAGGTCGGCCTGCAGTCAAGTGACGGTTCTGTTTCTGTTGACGCGAAGAGTTTTATTGGAATGTACGCATTGGATTTTACGCAGCCTATCTGGGTTTGCTGTGATGATCCTTCTTTCCACAAAAAAATCAGAAATATTGGCGAGAATATTGAGTAACAGCAAAACGGCGGCCATTCCGGCCGCCGTTTTGCTGTTACTGATTAGAATACTACGACCAGCAGCATTTTGAACTGCTCCTGACCGAAGACCGCGTGTGGATGGCGTGCGGGCATAACAATGGACTCGCCCTCATGCAGTTCGTAATCAACGCCGTCGATGGTGATGCGGCCGGTGCCGTCGAGGCAGGTGACAAAAGCGTCACCGCCGGATTCATGGGTGCTGATCTCTTCGCTCTTGTCAAAGGCAAAGAGCGTGACGCTTAAAGCTTCATTCTGCGCAAGAGTCTTGCTCACGACCTGGCCGGGCTGATATGCGACCTGCTCCTTGAGTGTTAAAACGGTGGATTTCTCGATATTTTTGAGGCTGGACATGCTGGTTCCTCCTACCATAAGATACATTTATATGTATTACCCGGTTTTTCGGGAATATGCTGTTTGATTTCCAATGCACGGTGAAAATTTATTTCTGTTGCCTTTTTTCCGAACCTATGCTAAAATATTGGCACACATGCCAATAAAAACGATATGGCAAGGGAAAATTCCCTTGCATGGAGCAATCGTTCCATGCAGTCCACCTCTTGCGCCGATACACGCTTCCCACGGGGGATAGGAGGCGCGCGAAAAGAAAGCGAGGAAAGAACATGAAGAAAAAAATCCTGGCGGTGCTACTTGTGCTTTGCGCAGTGGTGCTGTTCGCCCTTACCGCATCTGCGGCGACAGATACGTCGGTTGGATATAGAGTCAATGTGACACTCTCCGCCGACAGCTATTTCTGCGGCACAGAGGGGCACACCGGCGAAGTAACGTCCATTTCCATCAAAAACGTGGACTCTTCCAAATGGGATACGTCTGAGACGAGACCTCTGACTGTCCTGTTTGAAGTGTCATTCAAATGCAACACCTGCGGTGTTTCAGGCACCAAGATTGCGAACAACGCACTCAGCTTGACGTTCCGGGATGCAGATTCCTGCCACGCGCCGTTCAACGCGTCGGTGACGGCACGCAAGCTGCTCACAGGCCGAGACGATTCCATTACGTTCACGCTGACCCGCGATAAGATCGGGTATGCCGAGAAGATCGACAAGAAGGACGCGACCTGCACCGAATCCGGGATATCGCAGACCTGCTGGGAATGCCAGGGCTGCAAGCAGATCTTCCTTGATGAGAATTGCACAACCAAATTCGCGGACGACATTTCCTATGTCACGATTCCGGCTTCCGGCCACAGCATGACGCATTACGAGGCGCAGGACGCGAACTGCCAGCAGGACGGCTGGGTGGAGCACTGGAAATGCGAGACGTGCAACAGCTATTTCCTCGATGCGGACGGTTTGAACCCGACCACATCGTCCTCCGTCATGCGCTACGACAAAAACAAGCATGTGGGTGAAATGGTCTACGCGTCGTACGATCTTGACAAAAGCTATCACAAGGTATATCCCTCCTGCCACCCGGATACTTTCACGACGGAAGCACACGTTCCGGGCGACAGTTCAAAGGGCGAAGACCCTCTTCGCTGCACGCTCTGCGGTCAAACAGCGGCTGCAAAAGTGCTGTATTCCGTCGGCCCTTATGAAAAAGTCTTCTTTTCACATGCGGAAGCTGTAGCAGATTTTAACAGCAGCGAAACCTCCACAGAGATCAATTTCCTCAGCACCCTTTACGGCACGGTGTCCATCGAGAAAACCGGAACAGTCCGCATAGCTGAGGGGGTAACCATCCAGGTTGTGAACGTAGGAGACTGTGACGTCACGATCTGGAACGACGGCGAGATCACGAATCTCAACGCGTACAGCAGCACGACGCTCAGAGGCAGCAAAACCGGCACTTACGGAAAAATCACCAACCGTACCGAAGGCGGAACGGTCGGCGATCTGCTGTTCAGAGTAAACAACAACTCAGCTTATTATGTGACCGAAAAGCTTCAATGGATCAGCCGTGCAGCGGCGAGTGGTTCCTCCATCTCGGAGGTTCAGGTGCTGTATTCGCCGTTTACATACATTGAGATTACAGGCGACGGCGTAAAAGAAGCCACGGATGAGGCTGACAAATACACGCTCACAGCGATAAGGGGAGACACGGTCACTTTGGATGTAGCTACTTATGCCGTCTTTCCCTCCATGAGTGCCGATAGTTCGATAACATGGGACTACGGCGGGATTCCCGAAGATCGTGTAAGCGTCGTCCGTAACGTGGATTGGAAGGATCTCAGGCTCACCATCACCGATTTACCGTCCGGAACCTATACGCTGACCTTCACGCGGACAGCGGTGAATAAGTTCTCCGTATCTTCGGTGCTGGTTCTCACCGTGGAAGAGACCCGGACTGCACATACCGTGACCTTCGACCCCAACGGCGGTACGCTGAACGAAGACGAGAAGAGCAAATCGGTTATGCCCGGCGATGCTTACGGCGCACTGCCGACGCCGACGCGCGACAGCCACCACTTCAGCGGCTGGTACACCGAGAGGGTCGGCGGCACGAAGGTGGACGAAACCACTGTCGTGACGGAGCTTGAGGATCATACGCTCTACGCCCACTGGACATACTACCACAAGCACTGCGTCTGCGGCGGTACGTTCAATCACACCCACGAGAACGTGGAATGGCAGGCGTGGGACGGCAAGAGCGAGATTAAATATGAACAGAAATGGGTTCAGGTCAGCGAATACACTAAACAGGGCCGTTATGTTGCTTATGTCTATCTGACCGGCAATGTGTCAGCCAATCTGACAGTTGCGCCGAAGCACATCCTGTATCTGTGCCTGAACGGCTACAGTTTCACCTGCGCCGATCCGTCTCAGCCGGCCATCACGCTGACGGGCGAGGATGGCAAGCCTGCGGAACTGGATCTGTGCGACTGCGTTGGCACAGGTACGCTTGGCGGCTCCAATGCCAGCGGCGGCAGTATCCGTATCGGCGCATATGCAAACGCCACGCTCTACAGCGGCACGCTGACCGGCAACAACGTATCCGGAGACGGCGGCGCTGTGTCAGTCACGGGAGGCAATTGCAGCTTTACGATGTATGGCGGTGCGATTACCGGCAACACGGCCACCGGCAACGGCGGCGGTATTTCTTCTTACGACTCTTGGAATGCCGGCACGGTCAAGATCAACGGCGGTGTCATTTCCAATAACCGCGCTACCAACGGCGGTGGTATCTATGCCGCAAGCAGAACACATTTTCATCTCAACGGCGGCGAGATTATCAACAACACCGCCACAGGGGATGGCGGCGGAGTTTACTGCAGCGGCCTTTATAGCAACGCAGACGGACGCTGCGAGTTTAACGGCAGCACCATATCCGGCAACACGGCCAAACAGGGCGGCGGCGCGTATGTCCGCGTCTGCTACATCGGTTACCGGAACTGCCGCATCACCGGCAATACTGCCGCCGAAGCGGGCGGCGGCCTCTATCTGGTGCCGTTTGCGTCTGAAAAGATAATATATATGGGCAGCGTGTATGGAAGCGGCGGCGCGATCGCTCCGTATATCTATGACAACACGGTCAATTCCGCCCAGAACAACCTCTATCTCAGCGATCCGGACACGCAGATCCAGTTTACCGCCCACATGAACACAGACGCAGACGCAAAGATAGGCGTCTACTTTACCGGCATCACCCAAAACGGCGCGTCTGTTCTTTTGAATTCTCTGCAAATTAATTCGGAGTCTCGGGCGAAGCCTTACCTCGACCGCATCTTCTGCGACAACCCGGAGTACGGGCAGCTGGAGATGCAAAACGATAACGGATACTATAATCTGTATCTGCGCAGCACCGCTTCTGCGGTCAAGGTCACCTTCGCCCCGAACGGCGGTACGCTGAACGCAGGCGAAGAGAGCAAACTCGTTCAGCCCGGCTCGCCCTACGGCTCGCTGCCGACGCCAACGCGCGCGGACTACCGCTTCGACGGCTGGTTCACCGAGAAGGACGGCGGCACGAAGGTGGAGGAAACCACAATTATGTCCTCCCGCGAGGCGCATACGCTCTACGCTCACTGGACATTCCTCCATGAGCACTGCATCTGCGGCGGCGACACTGCGGCAGGGGATCATACCGCGCACACCGCCCAGACGTTCACGGCATGGAACGGCACAGACGCCATTTCGTACACCAATAAAACCGCTTATGTGTATCTGTCGCAGAATGTCACCATCAACAGCAATCTGGTGGTGGACGGCACAACGCTCTACCTCTGCCTGAGCGGAAACACCTTCGCCAGCAACGGCACGAATAAGATCATAGTCAAAAACGGCGGACGGCTCGTCCTCTGCGACTGCGCCGGAGGCGGCACGATCAAAGGCGCGACCAAGAGCGTCTGGGGCGGCAGCTGCGTGTATCTCTACCAGAGTACCTTGGATATCTTCGGCGGTACGATCACCGGCGGTAAGGTCACCGGAAAGGGCGGCGGCGCCATCGCGCTGGATGACAGCAAGTGTGTGCTGAACATCTACGGCGGCGAAATTTCCGGCAACAACGGCAACAAGTCCGGCGGCGCGATCTTCCTGAACAAGACAGACAACAAGGGTGGCACCGTGAACATGTACGGCGGCACGATCGCCAACAACACAGCGCAAAAAGGCGGCGTGATCTATTCCGAATGCGGCGGCACGATCAATCTGGCCGGCGGCACGATCTCTGGCAATAAGGCCACGAACGGCGACGGCGGCGTCATCAACATGGCAGGCGGTACGGTCACCATCTCCGGCGCAAAGCTCACCGGCAATACATCCAGCCAGTACGGCGGCGCGGTCTATCTCTACAATGGCGTAACGGCAACCATGACCGGCGGCGAAATCAGCAGCAATCAGGCGGCCAGCGAGGGCGGCGCGGTGCATGTGTACGGCACATCCACGTTTAACCTCTCCGGCGGCAAAATCACCGGGAACTCGTCTGTGGATGGCGGTGCAATCTACCTTAACCGCGAACCGTCCGTACTGAATATGTCCGGCGGCGTTATCAGCGGAAATACCGCCACGGGCAACGGCGGCGGCGTCTATATTTACCGCTCCGGCTCGATCTGCAATCTCTCCGGCGGTACGATTGAAAACAACACGGCGGGCAGCGGCGGCGGAATTTATGTCAATCCCAAGAATTCCGGTCAGCTGAAGCTCAGCGGTGCGCCCACTGTGAGAAACAATACCGTCTCCGGTGCGGCAAATAACGTCTATCTGCCCTCCGGCAAGACGCTGTCCATTTCTGCTTCCATGGAGCCCGGCGCATCCGTCGGCGTGACTGTCGGAAATGCAAGCTACCCTGTGGCGTTCTCCAACGCCTATGAGGAGGATTACGCCGCATACTTCTCCTCGGACGATGCGAATGCTCAGGTAGCGTACAAGAGCGACCAGATACTGTATCTTGTTACCGCAGATTCGCGGACAGTCCTCAAGCGGACGATGAGCAGCGATAATACAAAGGTAGAGAAGTATTACGACGGAACGACTGAATTCCCGGCTGCAAATTTCAGCCCTTCTTATACCGGCGGCGGCTTTACCTATAATTTCAAGGACGGAAATAACTGCACGATCTCGGCTGTCTTTGATTCTCCCGAAGCCGGGGATAGCAAAACAGTCACCGTCACGGTAACGCTCACCGGAGAAAATGCAGAGCAGTTCGTATTCGAGAACGGCACGACGACGGATACCTTCACCATCGGCGGAACCATCCACAAGGCAGAGCCCGACCTCGAACTCAGCATGTTGAAGACCGAGTTCCTGAAGGGCGACTCGCTTTATGAGACGCTCTCCGTCACCGGCGTGATGGAAAACGCGGAGGTCACATATCGCTATGCGGAGCACCCGTCGCTGATCTATGCCGACAATGACAGCAACAATGAGGTGATTTATTCCTTTACACAGGCTGTCGATGCAGGCGAATTCTGGGCCTACGCCACAACAGCGGAAACTGCGAACTACAGAGCCGGACGCTCGAATGCAGTCAAGTTCACGGTTCTGGATTTCTGCACAGTTCATTTTGAGTCCAACGGTGCCCTAATGCCTAGAAAAGTACCTTGGGGCCGTGCCTATGGTGAACTTCCCGTCCTGAGCCGGGAAGGCTACACGTTCGACGGCTGGTTCACAGAAGCAGAGGGCGGCACACAGATTCAGGCAACCGACATTATGCCTGAGAATACCGAAGAACAGACGCTCTATGCGCACTGGACTCCGCTCCATACACATGTCTTTGATCAACAAGTTCAGAATGACGAGACGTTGAAAACACCTGCGGACTGCCTGAACGATGCGGTTTATTACCTGTCCTGCGAATGCGGTGAAATCAGCACAAGCGACACTTTTTCCGCTGCAGATACCGCTCTCGGCCACGACTGGGGCGCATGGACGTCCAGCGAAAATGGTCAGCACCAGCGCACCTGTTCCAGAGATTCCAGCCATGTCGAGAAGGAAGCATGCAGCTATAGCAGTGAGTGGAAGCAAGACAGATATAACCACTGGCACGTCTGCGAAATCTGCGGCGCGGCACAAGAGAAAGCAGGCCATTTTGATTCGGATAACGACCATAAGTGCGATGCCTGCGGCGCAAAGACTTCAGAGCATGACCCATCGGCCGAAAAAGCAGACGACAAGTATCTGAAATCTGCCGCGACCTGCACAGCAAAAGCGGTCTATTACAAGTCCTGCACTGTCTGCGGCGAAAAGGGCACGGAAACCTTTGAGTACGGCAATCCGCTTGGACATGACTATGGCGCGTGGACATCCAACGACAACGGCACGCATACGCGCGTCTGCTCGAGAGATGCCATCCACACAGAAACAGAGAATTGCTCCGGCGGCGAAGCAACCTGCACAGAGCAGGCGACCTGTGAATTCTGTGGCAAGAAGTATGGTGAGCCGCTTGGTCATACTTATAAGCCAGAGTGGATTACAAACGAGCAGAGACATTGGCATGTCTGCACCCGCTGCGATCATATCAAGGATATGGGAGTACACAGGTTTGGAGAATGGTCGATTGTACGCAGACCGACCTCGACAAAAACGGGAGAAAGGGTACGCAGCTGTACGATCTGCAATTATGAGGAAACAGAAGAGCTTCCTGTAACTGGCGGCTACGTTTTGCCCTATTATAAACTCACGTTTGAGACAAACGGTGGTAGTTCGCTTGAACCGGTTGTTAAGATTAAGGGCACAGTCATTGATCTTGCGGAATATTCTGCTTATCGCTATGGCTATACATTCGATGGCTGGTACGCAGATGAGGCGCTGACGCAGCGCGTGACTTCCGTTACACTGGATGCTGACAAAACGGTATATGCCGCATGGACACGCAATCGTTTCTTCGAGGATGTGACTATCGCTGACTGGTTCTATGACGACGTGATGTTCGTCTGCGGAAGAGGCGTGATGCAGGGCGTTTCCGATACCCGCTTCGGTCCGCATCTGACTGCGACCCGTGCGATGATGGCGACAATTCTCTGGCGCATGGAGGGAAGCCCTGCACCGACTGCCGAGGCGCGTTTTACAGACGTCAGGTCTGGTCAGTGGTATTCCGAGGCTGTCGCATGGACCGCACAGAGCGGCGTCTATACCGGCTATGCAGACGGAAGCTTCCGGCCCAACGATTCCATTACCCGCGAACAGCTGGCGGCCATCCTGTACCGGTACGCAAAGTACAAGGGAGTCGATGTAAGTGTTGGCGAGGATACAAATATCCTCAGCTATGCCGACGCAGCGGAAATCTCCGACTATGCGTTCCCCGCCATGCAGTGGGCCTGCGGAGCAGGCGTCATGCAGGGCTCGAACGGCAACCTCCTGCCGCGCGGTCGAGCGACCCGCGCACAGATTGCAGCGATGCTGCACCGGTATCTTGTAAAATAACTCCTTTGCTTCCATACGGGCAGGCACGATTTGTGCCTGCCCGCAGATTATTCATGAATTGTTCACAACTATCGCGTATACTGACAAAACCCGCGGCGTAAAAACGCGTCTGTAGAGTGGACGCGGAGAATCCCGCGCCAGAAAAAGATTCAAAAGGAGTTCTAACATGAAAAAACTGATTGCGATTTTTTTGGCCGCTCTGACGGCGCTTTCTCTGACAGCCTGTGCGGCAAAGTCTGACGCGCAGCCGGACGCGTCGGAAATTCCCGACGCGCTGACCATTCTGAACACCGTTTGGGCAAGCTATTCCGAAGACGAAAAATTCCCTGCGGCGGGCGGCGATTATTCCGAGGCCAACATGACCGACGGCAAGCCTGGGACAGTTGGGCTTGAAAACGCGTCCGATGTCGAGTATCTGCTGAGCATCCCTGCATCCGTTGTTGCGATGGCGGATGACGGCGCGTCGCTGTTCCACATGATGAACGGCAATACCTTCACCTGCGGTGCGCTGCGCCTGACCGATGCGGGAAAGCTGGATGAGGCGGCAAAGGAAATCCGGGACTATATCATGGCCAAGCAGTGGATGTGCGGCTTTCCGGACAAGCTGATCGTCGTTTCGGTTGACAACTATCTGATCTCGTGCTTCGGCGCGGAGGATCTCGTCAACACCTTCCGCGACAAGCTGCAGGCCGCGTATTCTGGCGCTGTTGTCATCACTGACGAGCCGATCGTGGCGTGAAATAATTAATTTATGTAAACCGAAAGGGCCGCCATGCTGTTTTCTAGTGTTCCGTTTCTGTTTTATTTTCTCCCCGCAGTCCTGATTGTCTACTTTCTTGTACCCAAACGGGCAAAAAACGGCGTGCTGCTCCTGTCGAGCCTTGTGTTTTACGGCTGGGGTGAGCCGCGCTATCTGCCGGTCATGCTCGTCTCCATCCTGCAAGGCTATATTTTCGGACGGCTGATCGAGCGCTTCCGCGATACCAGGCGGGCGAAGCTGTTTCTGGTCCTGTCCGTTCTCCTGAACCTCGGGACGCTTGCGTATTTCAAATATGCCGACTTCATGATCGCAAACCTGAACGCGTTGACCGGGCTGTCTGTGCCGCTGCTGCGCTTTGCGCTCCCGGTCGGCATCAGCTTCTATACGTTCCAGATTTTGAGTTACACCGTGGACGTGTACCGCGGGACAGTCCCAGCACAGCGGAATTTCATCGATCTTGCGGCATATATCGCCATGTTCCCACAGCTGATCGCCGGGCCGATTGTCCGCTATTCCGACATCGCCGTGCAGCTGAAAACACGCGAGCACAGCGTATCGGAGGCTGCCGCCGGTGCGCGGCGCTTTGTTCTGGGTCTTGCGAAAAAGATCCTGCTTGCCAATCTGCTTGGAGAGTTGGTTTCAAGCTTCCGCGCGTCCGCCGATCTGTCAGTTTTGTACTACTGGCTGAGCGCGGTTGCGTTCACCTTGCAGATTTACTATGATTTTTCCGGCTATAGCGACATGGCCATCGGCCTTGGCCGGATTTTCGGCTTCCGGTTCCCGGAGAACTTTCGGTACCCCTATCTGTCCGGCAGCATCACGGAATTCTGGCGGCGTTGGCATATCTCGCTCGGCTCCTGGTTCCGTGACTATCTCTATATTCCTCTGGGTGGAAACCGGAAGGGGAGCGCCCGGCAGCTGCTGAATATCCTGCTTGTCTGGCTTGCAACCGGCCTGTGGCACGGCGCGGCGTGGAATTTTGTCCTATGGGGCCTCCTGTACGCAATCCTACTCACGGCGGAAAAGCTGTTTTTGCTGCGTGGGCTTCAAAAGCTGCGCGTGTTGAACCACGTCTATGTGCTCCTGTTTGTGACGCTCGGCTTCGTGCTGTTTGATGCGTCCAGCGTACAGGACGCCGCACAGTCTATCCGCGCCATGTTTGGTGGCGGAGGTCTTCCGCTAGTCAGCACGGAAAGCGTGTACGAACTGCGCAGCTGCGCCGTATTGCTCCTGATCGCTGTTCTGGGCGCAATGCCGCTGCCGAAAAAACTGTATACAGTGGCACAGCACAGCCGCATGGGAAGAATGATTTCTGCTATTCTGGAGCCAGTCGGTCTAACTGCACTTCTTGCCGTTTGTACAGCATTTTTAGTTGACGGCTCGTTTAACCCGTTCCTGTATTTCCGTTTTTAGGAGGATGCAATGGAAAAACGAAAGAATTATGCAGTCGTCTGCCTGACGGCTGCGTTCCTGCTCGGATTTCTGGTTTGGAGCCTCCTGAAGCCAGACGATACGGTTTCGCAGAGTGAACGCCGGAAACTGACGCAGAAACCAGAACTGACAGCTGCGTCTATTTTAAACGGCAAGTTTATGACGGAATTTGAATCTTACACGCTCGACCAGTTCCCGCTGCGTGACGGATTCCGGCGGCTCAAGGCTGCCGTACTTCTGGATGTGCTGCGTGAAAAGGACAATAACGGCATCTACCTTACAGAAGGCTACGCTGCCAAGCTGGAATACCCGTTGAACGAAGCCTCTGTTCAACATGCTGCAGAGCGCT
>ENA-ORSC01000418-ORSC01000418.1-human-gut-metagenome-genome-assembly--contig:-NODE-418-length-34699-cov-4.032964_pt1 | contig 34699 bp, 33 predicted proteins | sample MGYA00242178_ERZ509140 | MGnify/ENA primary metagenome ERZ509140 (study PRJEB26280, sample SAMEA2338681) | human gut metagenome | biome: human gut; feature: human-associated habitat; material: faeces... | reverse complement strand
AACAATCTTTCCCTTTGCCGCCAGCATCTCGCACGCCTGCTCGTCTGTCTGCGTGCCCATCATCTGCCTTGCCTCTCCTTCGCTCGGCAGAATCAGATCCGCCCGGTCGATGAACGGCTGCACCAGCGCCTGCAGATCCGCGATGTCCGATTCGACAAAGTTGGGATCGAGACTGACCTTCGCGTCCGGAGAAACGCTGCGCAGAACCTTCAGCATCGCTTCTCTTCTCTGCGGGTCGGCGCAGATACACAAGACCTCACCGCTGAAATGCACCCAGCGTGCCTGCGAAACGACGGCTGCATCGATGTTTTCCGCGCAGAATTCGGTCGCCGCAGCATTGTTCTGGCATTCGAGATACTCCCGCGTGCCGTCCGCCTCATAGCGGACAAAGACGATGATAGTTCCCTTCCCGGCAAGGCGCGTCATGTGGGAAATATCCACACCGTCGCGGGAGAGCCGGTTTGTCACAACGTCTGCAAACGTGTCATCACCGGTCACGCCGAGCATGCAGCAGGATCTGCCGAGCCGCGCGGCTACATCGAGCATGATGCAGGTGTCGGCGCTCGGATAGGGTCCCGTGAAATCCGCGGGCACGTCAAACGGAACGTTTCGCTCTTTGCGCATGATTTCCACCATTGGGAAACCAACTGTCAGAATATCGTACTTCAAATCATGCTACTCCCCTTCCAGATCACCCATCATACCAGCTTGTATGTATGTGACGTTCTGTGTTGTTCTATGTTGTATTGGCTCCATGTTAGCACATCCTGCTGCATTTGTAAATGCATTTTGAACAGGAAATGTGCCATTTGATCAAAAATGTATTTTTTGCACAAAAAACTGACGCATATTTCTACACATAAAATTTACCAGCATACCGTCATTTTGTGCCGCACAGATGGTGTATGTATACAAAGAGCGACCGGCAGCGACGAGGCTGCCGACCGCTCAGGTTTTATTTTCTTTCCGGCGCTGATCTGCTCGGAACCTTCGCTTTCGTGCTTTGTATCAGAGATACAGCTTGATAAACTTCGTGCAGAAAATCTGCTTGGACAAAAACAGCGGCTTTCCTGCCGTATCATACTGCCGGTCCTCCAGCAGCAGCATCGGCGTGTCCGCCTCGGTGTTGAGATAGTCCGCTTCCTCTTCCAGCGCCATGCACACATCGACCGTCCGCTCGCCTTCTCCGGTCCTGACGCCGAAGATGCGCAGCAGGGTATCCGTCACCGAGCCTGTGACGTCCGCCTGTAAAAGCTCATGATACTGCGGTGCAAAGTGCAGCGTCTCAATCACGCAGGGCTTGTTGTCGACATAGCGCAGACGCTTGATGCGGATAATCCGCTCGTCCTCCGGAATCCGGAAAAACGCCATATCCTTTTTGGACGGAAAGACCAGATCCTGATTGAGAATCATGTTGGTCGCTTTTTTCCCTTCCATGGCGCACGAGCGCGTAAAGCCGACATCGCCGGCAGCGCGGAGCTTTTCCTTTCTGGGCGCAACAAACGTACCTCTACCGTGCGAGCGAATCAGAACGCCGTTGTCTACCAGCTCCGAGAGCGCTGCCCGGATGGTAATCCGGCTGACGTTGAATTCCTGAATCAGCATAAACTCAGACGGCAGCTTGTCGTTTTCCTGCCACTCGCCTGCCTGAATTCTGGACAGCAGATTGTCCGCGACCTGACGGTATAAGGGAATCGCGCTATTCTGATTGACAAGAGATTCCATTGCTTTACCCTTCCTGTTTCTGATGTTTTCACACGGACGCGGCTTGCACCGCGCCCGTGTTCCTACGGCATGTATTGAGTTATCTTAGACTTATTATATTTTGAAATCCGTCAAAAAGCAATAGGATTCAGAAAATTCTGGCAGAAACGTCGTGCAGATTAGTACTCCAGCTGGCGATAGTAACGGCGGAATGCCAGACTATGTCCGGTATAATGCTCATACTGCTTGGAAAGTCGGTCGCAGACAGCGGCGCTGAAAGCAAGAATCGATGTGATCTCGCGGAACTCGTCGCTGACGCCGGGCAGAGAGAAATCTGCCGTGTCGATCACAACGAAGCTGTCTGTCACCTGGTATTTTTCGCAGAAATCCTGCACTCTCTGGTCAAGCACACGGCTCTCGCCGACACCCTTCACGCAGAACACCGGCACGCCGTCTTCCACGAGCTCCAGCGTTCCATGGAAGAAATCCGCCGACGTTACAGGTCTCGTGCGCACCCACTGCATCTCTTCGAGCAGGCACATGGCAAAAAGATACACGCTGCTCCACATCGCGCCGGAGCCGGTCCAGATCGAGTACGGCGCTTTGTGATACTTTCTCGCGAGCTTATCGGCAGTCGCGTCAAACTTTTCCCGGATGGCAATCAGACCGTCTGCGGCATTTGCCATCTGCGCAATCCATCGGCTGTAGCCGTCATAGTCGCCGCGCTTTTCCAGCAATGCCAGAACCAGCATGAAATATTGCGCGAACATCGTGTCGCAGTTCGGCGAGTCCATCGGAATGAAATAGGTCAGAAGCTGTCCGAGCGGCGTCTGCGGGTGCTTGGTAAAGCCGAGCAGCTCGATGCCCCGGTCCTTGCAGAGCTTTGCCGCAGCGACAATTTCCTTCGTGTCTCCGGATACAGAGGACGTAATCACCAGCGAACGGGGCGTCAGATACGGAAGCTTTTCTCTGATGCAGAATTCTGCCGCATTTTCCAGATAAACCGGGCAGCTGAACTTGCCGCGAAGCGTATCGAGAACACTGCGCCACTCAATTTCCGTGCCGCCGACGCCGATGAACACCAGATTGTCATAGCCGCGTTTTTCGACCGTCTCCACAATTTTCTCCACTTCCGGTCGAGTTGCAAGCGCCTTGGCAAAGTCCGCGCGGAATTCCTCTACGTTGAACTGAATCATAAATATTCCTCCTTTTTTGATGCACAGCGTCTTGTCCTGATTTTGCTGTTGCAACGATTATATGATATAATACATCGAAAGTCAACATATGTTGTATTATTTATTTTTGATCCTTTCACGCTCTCATAGCAGAAGCCCCTGGTAACCCAAACCGGTAGCTCTCCGATACAAAAAGCCCGCTGCTTCTGCAGCGGGCTTTCGATGTATTGAGGAATGATTATTTCTCGACAACCTCGAGAATTTCCATCGGACATGCCTTGGCGCAGATGCCGCAGGCGATGCACTTCGAAGCGTTGGGTGCCTCTTCGACCTTCACCAGCACGCCGAACGGACATGCGTCCTTGCACTTGCCGCAGCCGACACAGAGCTTCTTATTGATCGTGTAGACGCCCTTTGCGTTCTGGGTGATTGCACCATGCTCGCAGGCCTCAGCGCACTTGCCGCACTGCACGCAAACCATGGGCTTTGCTGCGCCGTTGCGCTCGATGATCTGAAGACATGCCTTGGACGGATCAAATTCCTTGTAGAAAGCCTCGGAGCATGCACGCACACACTCGAGACATGCCATGCACTGGGTACCCTTTTTGACGGTCAGTTTTTTCATATTCGATCTCCTTTTTTGTTTTTTAAGCCGGCAAACAAAGGCAGTCATGAGTTTCTTGCGATTGAAAACCCAAAAACTGCCTTCTGGCACCAACTCTGAAATTCCCTCTGCGTTCATTATACAGGGCAATCGCAAAATAATCAATATTTCCTCCGGAAATTTTGAAAAATTGGTGTAATTTGTCTGGAACGCCCGGTTTTGGCAGCAAAGCAGTACATATTCTGCCCGCCGCGGCTCACACTAAATGCGTAAACCGCGTGCGCAGCGATGCGCCGCAAGTGTATTGGAGGAACATGCTATGAAAAAAATGACGCTTTTCCTGCTGACCGCGCTGGTCCTGGCGTCCGTCTTTGCCGGGTGCAGTGCATCGGCATATATGGACGACCCGTATGCCGGCGACTACAGCAACGTCTCGACCACCCGCAACGGAACTGTCAACGGCACCAACGGGCGCTATACCGGCTACGGCTATTACGACGGAAATACCGCTTACAACGGCACTTATAACGGCACCTACAGCGCGTATCCGAACGCCGGTACAACCCGCTCTAACACTACCACCACAAACGGCAGAACTGGCACAGCAGCCGGAACCGGCTCCTACACCGGCACCACCTCCGGCACCGGCATGACCGGCGGCAGATAAAATGCGCAGCGGCAGACGTTCTCATCTGCCGCTGTTTTCCTATGCAATCTACGGAAGCGGGCGAACCTCGATGTCCTTGAAAAGGACCGCGCCGCCCGGTGTCTGCGGCACAAAGCCGTTTTCCGCAAAGAAGTGCGCTGCCCGCGCATTTGCGTCCGGAACGCTGACCTGGATTTCCCTTGCCCCACAATTTCTCAGCACACTCACCGCCTGCCCGAGCAGCTGCTGCCCGAAGCATCTGCCGCGATACGCCTCGTCCAAGGAGAGGTCCAGAATCACGCCGGAATTCTGCGTATCACCCGCGCCCAGCACAAGCTGCCCGACGGTTCTGCTGCGCAGCTTTGCAAGCCAGGTCTCCGCCTTGTCCGGCGCTTTTTCGAACCACAGGCTGTAATCCGCGCGGTCCGTCGCGCCCTGCTTGAGCCGCTGCTGGCGCTGCATGGTGGAAATTTCCGGAGACAGGTGCGAAGCGTCGTTGAGAAAATCGAATGTGATCTCCCCGTCGCGCCAGCAAAGCCGCGACACGGCAGTATTTTCGCAAAACGGCAGTTCGTCCGTTTTCAAAAGCCGCTTCTGTACCCCGCGCAGCACGCAGGCGTGCGTGAAAATCGCGATGGTCTTTCCGTCGTTTTGCGCGGCAATTTCGTGCAGTCCCTGCAGAAACCGACTGGTATAGCCGTCCCACGTCTCACTGCCTGTTACCTGCCAGACGCGCTCGTTGTGGTTAAAATCGTCCATATTCGACTTGTCGAAGCGCTCGAGCCAGCCGAACGGCACATCCTCCCAGCAGCCGACGCCCGTTTCCCGGAACCGCCGGTCCGGGTGGAGCGGCAGCCCTTTGGGAATATACACCGCCTGTGCGGTCCGGCACGTCCGGTAGAGGTCGCTTGCATAGCAGGCGTCGACCGGAATATCTTCAAAGCGCGCCCGCAGCGCTTCGATCTGCCGCACGCCGTTTTCCGTAATCAGAGAATTGTATTGTCCGTGCATCCGCCGGTAGGTATTGCCTTCCGCTTCGGCGTGACGCACGAAATAAACTGTTGTCATTTACATCACCGTTATATAGCTTAAAATCTGTTTTTTCATTTTTTCCGCTGCCGCGAGCGCCGCCTGCTGATAATCTTGTCCGTCGCCGTCCTGCTTCTGATAGGCATAGAGTATGCTTCTGCCTGCCAGAATTGCCGCGCCGTGTCCCATGCGGTCAAAGGCAAACTGCGCGTCCTTTGCGCCTGCGCCCTGCGCGCCGTAGCCGGGAACGAGGAAAAACAGCCTGTCATATTTCCGCCGCAGCGTCTCCAGCACCTGTCGGTTCGTCGCGCCGACGGCAATGCCGATTTCCGAGTAGCCGTTCGCGCCGAAAAGCCCGGTGCTCCACCGCATCGCAAGGTCTGCCATCACCTGATAGACCACGCGGTCGCCGGAGAGCAGATCCTGCACCTCGCGGGCAGATTTGTTGGAGCTTCTGGAAATGATGAAGACGTTTTTCCCGGTCCGGCAATAGTCTACAAAGGGCTTGACCGCGTCGCTGCCCAGAAAGCCGCTCATGAGAACACCGTCGCAGGGATAGGGCGTGAAGCTTGCCTCTCCGACCTGAATTGCGCCGAAGCAGGCATCCGCCTGATCCTGCGCCGTCGTGCCGAGATCGGCGCGCATGAGGTCCAGCAGCACGTAATAGCCGAGGCTCTGCGCATAGGCAAGCACCTCCTGCATCGCCGCCACACCGTCTGCGCCCAGTGCAGAAAATGCGCCGCTGACGATGCTCACTGCCGGAACCGTTTCCTTGAGCGCGTCGAGAATGCCGAACGAGAACGTCCGGTAAGCATCCGCCGCCGCGCGCAGCGTCTGACCGTATTTGTGCCGGGCTTCCTCCTTGATATGCAGCGGCAGCTCCCGGATTGTCGGGCAGATGCAGACCATCGTCGGATTTTTGAGCTTTCTGATTTTTGCCTGTAATACATCAACAGCCATGCGGCGTACCTCCCTATTTATTTCTGATGTTCAGTATAGCACAGATTTTGCAATCTGAACAGCCAAAAACGCAAGATTTGCCGCTCATAAGCGCCCGCGGCAAAGGCAAACTAACCTTGAAGGGAGGGACACACATGCAGGTCCGTTCATTTCTTCTGACCATGGGTGCGGGCGTCGCGGTCGGCGCGCTGGGCGCGATGATGCTGCCGAAAAACAGCGAGGTCTACAAGACCACGAAGCAGGCAGCAAACGCCATCAAGCGCGAAGCGGAAAGCGCCATTGACTCGCTCGGGTCCATGCAGTAACAAGCTGCCGCACCTCTTTGGAGGTGCGGCGGTTTTGCACCCCGCTGGTTTGCAAACGGAAATTTCCGTGGTATACTGAAGAAAATTCCAGAAACGGAGGTCTTCTTATGAAGCGTTTGTTTGCGATCGTTTGCCTGCTGGCGCTGCTGCTGTGCGCCTGCGCGGAGCCGGAGCCTGCGCACGTGCAGGAGCCGATTTCCCAGCCGGAAGATGTCGGGCAAGCAGCCGAAGCTTCCGAAAAAACAGCATTGCTCTCCCCCGCTGCCGCGCGCATGGCAGATCTCACCACAGCGGATATCCACTACACCGATTTTGACGTGGATGCCGACGCGCTCTGCGCCGCGCTGCGGGAGGCGTCCGCCTGCCAGACACAGTACGTATCGGATGCCATGCCGCATTACATGCTCACCGTCTATCTCACCGAAACTTTCAGCTCCGCTGCCGAAAACTTCTTCCTGACCGCAGGTCTTGACGAGCCGTATGTCCGTATCAACTACCGCGACCCGGAGGGCGGCAGCCATGACACGGTTTTCGAAAACGAAACGCTCTACTGGCTGCTGCGCGATATTTACCGCGTCGAGCCGGACATCGACGAGGCAGCGCTCACAAGGTATCGGGACGTTCTGGAAAAGCCGGCGCAGAAGATCGTCGTCGACAGCCTTGCCCATGCGACTGCCGCCGGCTTTCCGGGCTACACCGGTTTTGAGATTTACCGGCTTGTGAAAACAGATACCTTTGCAGACGGCGATGATACCTACGACGTCTACAGCTGGAACGCAGCCTTTCTGACGGACGAGCCGGACAAGGTTCTCTACGCGGGAGGTATGCGGCTGGACGCCGAAGGACGGGTGCTTTTCGCGATGGAAAACACGGTCTTTGCCGTCAAAAATCCCGGCTCCGGCAGCGAGGACTATCGCTTTTTGCACTGGGGCATCTATCAGGGTGAAACCGAACAGGCGCAGGCGCAGAACGCCCGGGTGGAAATTCTTGCCGCCTTTGAAGCGCCCGCGCAGGAATAACTGCGTTGCCGCAAGGAACGGAGCCTTTTATGACAGGACCGAATCCGGACAGCATCTACCCGAATCCTGCCATCCGGCAGGTCGTTTTCATCAAAAACGTCATTACCCGCCCGAATATTTCCGTTGGAACGTATACCTATTACGACGACCCGGAGGGCGCGGAGAATTTTGAAGCGCATGTCACGCATCACTATGAATTTCTGGGCGACAAGCTCATCATCGGAAAATTCTGCGCCATCGCCCGGGGCATCGAGTTTATCATGAACGGCGCAAACCATCGCATGCACAGCGTCACGACCTACCCCTTCAACATCATGGGCGGCGGCTGGGAGGCTTTCACGCCCAGTCTTTCTGACCTGCCGTTCAAGGGCGATACGGTCATCGGAAACGACGTGTGGATCGGACAGCACGTGACCGTCCTTCCCGGCGTTCACATCGGAGACGGCGCGATCAACGGGGCCAATTCCGTCGTGACCAAGGACGTTCCACCGTACACTATCGCTGGCGGCAATCCGTGCAGGGTCATCCGCAAACGCTTTTCTGAGGAGCTGATTGCCTATCTGGAGGAAATCCGATGGTGGAACTGGGATGCAGATAAAATCTTCCGCAACATGGACGCGCTTTGCAGCGGCGATTTGGAGAAGATTCGCAGAATTCAGGCGTAACGCCAGTTCCCGAAATCCGAAGCCGTATCTCGTTATTTTTGAGGTGACTGTATGACGAAAAAGAAGAAGATTATAATTGCCATTCTTGCGGTGCTGCTTTTGCTCGCGGGCATTTTCTACGCGCAAAAAAGCACTGGGAAGTATCGGGTGCTTTCCGACAGCGATTTTTTGTCCGCCGAGGAAAAGGTATACGGTCTGTCCGTCATCTGGGAGACGGCAAAAACGTATTACGGCATGTGGGATCAGGTTCCCGAGCTGGATTGGGACGCAGAATATCAGGCCGCCATCGCTCGCGTGCTGGAAGCCAACAGCTTATACGCGTATTATAACGAGCTGAGCGCGTTTACCGCGCTCCTTCGCGACGGACATACGCAGTTGGGCTGTCTTGATAAAGACTTTCAGACCGCCCTGCGCACCGGCCGCGGGTTTTGGGTCTCGCCCATTTCGCTTCGGTACATGGAAGACGCCTTCATCCTGTGCGCTGCGCCGCGCAGCACGCTTGCCAAAATCCCGCTCGGCTCGACGGTCACGGAGATCAATGGGCTTCCGACGGGCGAGTATTTAGAGCAGGAATACGGCCTCTATGTGGGCTGCTTCACGCACGGAAGGCGGGAGGAAAAGCTCGCTGAGAAAATGCTCCTGCGCGAGGACGCAAAAGAGCTGGCCGTCTCCGGCCTGACCCCGGACGGAGCGGCGTTCAACGTCACCTTGTCCTATGCGGAGTACGCCGGGAAACGAGAACAGCTGCCGGATGATCTCAGCATGGAGCTGAAGCGCGATGTGACCGCACATGACTCTTTCAGGAGCTATGTCGTCGCGGATTCGATCTATGTGGCAGAGATTTCTTCCTTTGCAAATTCTGCCTTGCGGGAGGAATTTGCCGCCTGGATAGACGAGACGCGCGATGCAGCCACGGCATACATTCTGGACGTTCGCGGAAACAGCGGCGGGAGCGACGGCAACGCCATCGAAGTTCTGCGGCACTTTATTGCGCCGGCAGACATGGGAACCAGGTCCGTCTACAAGCAGTATGTCGACCCGACGCAGGTCACAACGGCGCTTGGAATGAAAGACCATTTTGAAGAACTCGAACCCGGCTCTGATCTGGAACAGTATTATCAGGGCGGACTGGATATGTACGCGCACCGGTATGTTGTTCCCTACGACAAGAGCCTGTCCGCGCCCGAATATGCGAACGAGACCGAAGCGGCAGAAGCGGAAGTGCCCGCTGTGCGCCTCTGCACGCAGCCCGTCGCTGTCTTAACGGATTGGAACTGCGCCTCCGCCGGAGACGACTTTGCTGTTTTCGCGAAGGGTGCGCCCAACGTGACCCTGATCGGCACAAACACCGCAGGCGGCACCGGACAGCTCTTATTAAAGGAGCTTCCCGGAGGCTTCCGTTTCGCCGTGTCGACCTACAACTGCGTCATGGAGGACGGTACGCCGATCTGCAACAACGGCGTTCAGCCGGATATCTGGTGCGAGCAGACGGTATCAAGCGCGCTTGCCGGGCAAGATGCCGTTCTTCTGAGAGCGATTGAGCACCTTGAAGAAAAAGCAGGAGAACGTTAAAAAGTACATCCTCTTTTTCTTCCTCGAAAATCCTCCAAAACGCAAAAAAACAGGAAGCACATCTTCTCTTTTTTCTTTGAGAGGACGTGCTTCCTTTTATCATGTTTGCGTTAGGTGGAAATCAGAACATTTCCAGCCCCAAAAACAGGGTTTTATCTTACTTGTTCAGTGCTTCGTCAACCGCGACCGCGACAGCCACCGTTGCGCCGACCATAGGGTTATTGCCCATGCCGAGGAAGCCCATCATTTCCACGTGCGCGGGCACGGAGGATGAGCCGGCGAACTGGGCATCGGAATGCATGCGGCCCATGGTATCGGTCATACCGTAGGAGGCGGGACCGGCAGCCATGTTGTCCGGGTGCAGGGTACGGCCGGTGCCGCCGCCGGAAGCCACGGAGAAGTACTTTTTGCCGTTCTCCAGGCACCACTTCTTGTAAGTGCCGGCAACCAGGTGCTGGAAGCGGGTGGGGTTGGTAGAGTTACCGGTGATGGAAACATCTACGCCCTCGTGCTTCATAATGGCAACGCCCTCAAGCACATCGTTGGCGCCGTAGCACTTTACGGCAGCGCGCTCGCCGTCGGAGAATGCCTTTTCTTCCTCAATCTTCAGCTCGCCGGTGTAAAAATCATAATCGGTCTTTACATAGGTGAAGCCGTTGACACGGGAGATGATATAAGCAGCGTCCTTGCCCAGGCCGTTCAGGATGACCTTCAGGGGCTCTTTGCGAACCTTGTTGGCGGTACGGGCAATGCCGATTGCGCCCTCAGCGGCAGCAAAGCTCTCGTGGCCGGCCAGGAAAGCGAAGCACTTGGTGTCCTCGTGCAGCAGGCGGGCGCCCAGGTTACCGTGGCCCAGACCTACATTACGCTGCTCGGCAACGGAACCGGGAATGCAGAATGCCTGCAGGCCGATACCGATGGCTGCGGCAGCCTCGGAAGCGGTGGCCACACCTTTTTTCAGTGCAACGGCCACACCCAGGGTGTATGCCCAGCTGGCGTTATCAAAAGCGATGGGCTGCACGCCCTTTACGATACCGTCTACATCAATGCCCTTGGACAGGCAAAGATCTCTTGCCTCCTCCAGGCTGGAGAGACCGTACTCGGCAAGGCACTTTTCGATCTTGGCAAGTCTTCTTTCCTTGCCTTCAAACTTTACATCATTTGCCATGGTATTGTCCTCCTTCTCTTATTCTTCTCTGGGGTCAATGTACTTTGCAGCGTTAGCAAAGCGACCGTAGTTGCCAATGTTTGCCTCGTAAGCCTCGTTGGGGCTCTTGCCGTGACGAATATCCTCCAGCATTTTGCCCAGCTTTACGAACTCATAGCCGATGACCTCGCCCTCTTCGTCCAGAGCCATGCGGGTCACATAACCCTCAGCCATCTCCATGTAGCGCACGCCCTTCAGCTTGGTGGAGAACATGGTGCCCACCTGGCTGCGCAGGCCCTTGCCCAGATCCTCCAGAGCAGCGCCGACAACCAGACCGTCCTCAGAAAATGCGGACTGAGAACGACCGTAAGCCAGCTGCTTGAAGATCTCGCGCATAGCCACATTGATGGCGTCGCACACCAGGTCGGTGTTCAGGCACTCCAGCAAGGTCTTGCCGGGCAGAATCTCTGCGGCCATAGCGGCGGAATGGGTCATACCGGAGCAGCCCACAGTCTCCACCAGGGCCTCCTCTACGATACCGTTCTTCACATTCAGGCTCAGCTTGCAGGCGCCCTGCTGGGGTGCGCACCAGCCGATACCGTGAGAGAAACCGGAGATGTCGCTGATCTGGTAGCTCTTGACCCACTTGCCTTCTTCAGGAATGGGAGCCGGACCGTGATGCGGACCCTTTTTAACGGTACACATCTGCTCAACTTCATTTGAATAAGTCATGATGATTTACTCCTTCCAACAATACTTAATAATTTATCAAAATTACCAAGGTTATTATAACCATTTTTTTGCTGCGCTTCAAGACTAAAACTATAAAAAAATGTCGCTATTTGTAAGAATGTTTTAAGCAAGTTGTTGAAAGTTTTGCCCCAATACAGTATAGTATAGGTAAAAGAATGACTTTGAGGTGACTTTTTATGCAGATCAAACCGGGCTTTGCCATGCGCAAGATTGCCGGCAGCAACATAGTGGTGCCTGTGGGCGCCGCCTCGTCGGATTTTAACGGTATGATTACCCTGAACGATACCGGGGCTTTTCTTTGGAACTGCTTTTTGCAGCCCACCACCGAAGCGCAGGTCGTTGAGGCGCTGATGCATGAGTATGAAGTGGAACGGCAGCGTGCTGCCGCGGATGTGGCGCATTTTGCCGCGCTGCTGCGGGAGAACGATTTGCTGGCGGAATGAGAAATTGCAGGCGGCAGGTTGCCACGCCTAAGATAATCCTTTTTGTTTTCAAAGGGATGTGGGTTTCCCGCAGGCAAACGCGCAGGGATTATGCGGTGCGGGCTTGCCCCCCGCCGCTGTATTTTTAACACGACACCTTCCCACCGGGAAGGTGTTCTTTTCTGCAAAAAGATGTCAAAAACGGGAAAAAAGGGGCGATTTATTGACATTGATTCCGTTTTCGTGTACTGTTATAAGTACAGGTGTTAGTTATTTAGCACTGTATCATAACAAACACGCTCGTTTTGCGGGCACATGAAAAGGGGTATCGTATGTCCAAGCGGAATTCCGGGAATAATCCGGAGGAAAAAACAGATCTGCGTATTCGGCGCACCAAAAAGTCCATTCGGGATGCCTTTTTTGAATTGATTGACGAAAACGGATTTGATTCCGTTACAGTCAAGGATATTACCGACCGGGCGCTGATCAGCCGGAATACCTTTTATTTGCATTATGAGGACAAGTTTGATCTGCTTAACAAAATCAGCAATGAGCTGATGCGCAAAGTGTATTGGCGGGTGAGCAAAGATCTGATCAAGATCAAGGATCTGGACTTTACCATTGATTGCACCGCCGCGCTGCTGATCAGTATTCAACGGGTGATCGACGAGGATCGGGATTTGTATCGGTTGCTGTTGACGGATCCGGGCACCGTGGTGTTCTCTGAAAAGATCGAGAAAACCATTCGCACGGCGTTGGACCTGATCAAAGGGGACATTGAGGGGATCAGTGACCTGAGCATTGAATATATTATTACCGGTATGAAAGGGGTTATTCGTTACTGGGTGACCCATGATGATATGGATATACAAACCGAGGCGTACAATTTTGCCCGGATTCATCTGGGCTCCATTTTGGAGATTATTCGTCACAGCAAGGATGTAAAGCACGGACGGGTTCCCCGGGAGAGCTATTGATATGTCCGGCAAAAAGCCTAAGCGTTCTTCCAAGAACTTAAAGATCAACACCCGCATTGTGCTCACCACCGTGCTGGCCATTGCCATACCGCTGGTGCTGGTGGCGCTGGTGTGCCTGGGGCTGCTGCACAGCACCTCCCACACCTTTCAGTTGGCGGCGGAGACGGCGGACAGGTACAGCCTGGTCAACCAGATCGGCTGGAATCAGACGGTGAGCAACCTGTCCGATGTGTTGCTGCGCACCAAAGATACGGACGCAGAAAAGCTGGCGGATATTACCGCCTATGCCGCACCGCTGGAGAAGCGGGGCGTGGCGCTGGAAATTCGACGGGGTGACAAGGTATTTTACCGAAGCGCCGGGTGCAAGGATGTGCTGGGGCGTGCCCGGCAGATCGTGGCCTTTGATTCGGAAAAAAATGTGTACCACTTCGGTCAGGACGGGCTGGTGATCGTCAGTCATGTGCAGGCCGGGGATCAGCGCTGCCGCCTGGTGCTCACCGGCACCGGCTATACGGTGGCGGATCAAACGGAGCCGGCGGCGCGGGGCACGCTGTCGCGTCTGTTGATGGGGCGTACCGGATGGGTGGTGCTGGCCATTGTGCTGATTTTTGCCGCTGCGGTGGCGGCGTTCTCTTTCTTTACCAGCCGCACCATTGTGCGCCCCATTCAGAAGATTGCCCGGGGAGCGGACGCCATTGCCGGCGGCAATCTGGATTATCAGATCGACTATGACTCTACCAATGAGTTGGGCCAAACGGTGGAGAGCTTTAACGCCATGCGCCTGCGGCTGAAAGAGACCATTGAGAGCCGCGAAAAAAGCGAGCAACTGCGGCGGGAGATGACCGCCGGCTTTGCCCATGATCTGCGCACCCCGCTCACCAGCATTAAGGGCTACGCCGAGGGGCTGCGGGACGGCATTGCCAACACGCCGGAGAAGCAGCAGCGGTATTTGCAGACCATTTACGACTCCGCTGTGCAGACAGAGAAAATTCTCGATGATCTGCTGGCGCTGTCCAAGCTGGAGCTGGGCAGCACAGGCAACGATCGCTCCATTGTGCAGCTACAAGCGGTGCTGGATGATGCTGCGCCGGAGCTGACGGCTTTTATGGAGGACCGCGGCTGTACCTTTGCGCTGGAAAATCACTGCCCGGCAGATACGCAAATTGAGATCGACACGGACGCTTTTCGCCGGGTGTTTTTGAACATTCTGGGCAATGCGGTCAAGTACGCTCGCCCGGGTGTGCCCGGTCGGTTGGCATTGACGGCCACCGCCTATGATCGGGTAGTGATTCTGGAATTTGCAGACAACGGCATCGGCGTGGATAAGGATCAGCTGCGCAAGATTTTTGACGCCATGTACCGCACGGATCCGGCCCGCAGCCAGGTGAGCCAGGGCAGCGGACTGGGGCTGGCGGTGTGCAAGCAAATTGTAGAGCAGAACGGCGGCTCCATTTGGGCCCGCAGTCATACGGACGCGGGGCTGTCGATTTTTATTTCGTTACCCAAAAGGGAGCATGTTGCAGATGAAGCAGATATTGATTATTGAGGACGACCCACGCATTGCCGGGCTGGAGCGGGATTATCTGGAGGCGGCAGGCTTACAGGCATCGGTGGCAGCGGACGGCCCCTCCGGACTGCGCACGGCGTTGGATGGTCGGTTTGACCTGATTTTGCTGGATATTATGTTGCCGGGAATGGATGGACTGGAGGTTTGCCGCTCTATTCGCCGGGAGCAGAATGTACCGATTATCTTAGTCAGTGCCAAGAAAGAGGATTTGGACAAGATCAAGGGCCTGGGCGTTGGTGCGGATGACTATGTGGTTAAGCCCTTTTCCCCCGGCGAGTTGGTGGCCCGGGTGCTGGCGCATATCAGCCGGTATGAGCGGCTCACCGGCGACGGCGCTGCGCACCCGCCGACCAAGGACGCAGTGCTGGAGAGCGGTGCCCTGCGGTTGGATCCTGCCACCCGCCGTGCTTGGTTTCGGGAGCAGGAGGTGGCGTTGACCAATAAGGAGTTTGAGCTGCTGTATTTTTTAGCCGGCCACCCGGACGAAGTCTTTAGCAAGGAACAGCTGTTTGATCGGATTTGGCAGTACAACAGCTTGGGCGAGACCTCTACCGTCACCGTTCATGTGAACCGGATTCGAGACAAATTCAAGGAGCTGGATTCTAATTTAGATCTGATCCATACAGTGTGGGGCCGTGGCTATCGCTTTGTCCCCGCCACGGTGTGAAGACCACTGAGAGCGAAAAAAGAATGACCGCACCATTCCCGGTGCGGTCATTTTTGTATTTTTTGTTTTTGTCACACAAACACAAAGTGGATCAGGAGCATATAGCCGATGGTGCCCACGGCGATGCTCAGGAGGGTGTTTTTGCGCCATAGATGCACCCCGGCGGTGAGCGCCACGGCGATCAGCTGGGGCACAATGTAGTTCACATTGCCCTGCTCAAAATCCTTAAGACAATAGACGATGAGAATGCCCAGGATCGCTACCGGCAGCACATTGCCCAGGTACTGAACGAACTTGGGCACCTGCTTTTTGCCCCCAAACAGGGCAAAGGGAAACAGGCGGGTGGCAAAGGTACAGACGGCGGCCACCAGCACCATGATCAGCAAATGGGTGTTGGTCATTTGGCAGCCCTCCGTTCCGGATCAAAGAAGGGGCGCCCGGCGGACAGCACCGCCACGGTCAGCACCAGGGAGGGAAGCAGGAATTTGTCTGCCCCGAAGATCAGCAGGCACAGAATGCCGGCGCACAGCCCCAGCGCGCCGATCAGCCCGGCGCGACCTTTTTGGTTGCGGATCAGGTCAATAAAAATCACCACAAACAGGGCGGTCATAGAGAAATCAATGCCGGTAAAGTCCATGGGCAGGGCGGCACTGAGCAGAGAGCCCAGCACGGAGCCGATGATCCAGTACACATGGTCAAGCTCGCCGATGAGAAAGCGCGCCCGTGGCTCGTCTACCCCATCCGGCACAGACAGGATGGAGGCGTTTACCGAGTATGTTTCGTCCGTTAAAGTAAAGATCATAAAAGGATAGCGCCAGCCGCCGGCCTTGAACTTTTCAATATAAGACAGGCCATAGAACATGTGGCGGGTGTTGATAAACAGCGTCATCAGTGCGGTGGTGGCCAGCCCGGCGCCGGAGGAGATCAGCGACACCAGCAGAAACTGGCCGGACCCGGCATACACCAGCAGTGAGATCAGCGCTGCCCATACCCAATTGTAGCCGGCCTTAAACAGCATAATACCGAACGCTGCGCCTAAAAACAAGTAGCCGAACAGCACCGGCAGTGATTGCTTGAACGCAAAGCGCAAAGTCGCGCGTCTGTTATATTTCATAATTTCCTCTCCGCATACATAAAATGTGCACAACGATTATACCACCTTTTGCGGAAGAATCAAGGGTGAAGTGAGGTGGCGTGGAGATTTGCAGCGCGTGCTTGCGTCTTTTGTCTATCGTACCGTATTTGATTTGATGCTTGGTAGGGGCGGCAATCTGCCGCCCGCAAATCCCTCAGTCGGCTGCGCTGACAGCGCCTAACTGGCGCCCGTCCCCTTTGTCGCTGCGCGACATCTCCCCGCACTGCGGGGAGTCACCCTTTACAAGGGAGCCTAAGGTGTTGTAACCGATTTGCCTCCCTTGCAAAGGGAGGTGGCTGCGAGCTTGCGAGCAGACGGAGGGATTGGACGGCGGGAGCAAGCCCCCGCCCTACGGCAAGTAAAACAAAAAACGCCCCTTGCAAATCAAGGGGCGCTGTTATTATGCATTCACTTTTCTGTGCCCAGCAGGGCGGTGTATTCCCGTGGGGTCATACCGAATCGGCGCTTAAACAGGGCGATAAAATGGGATTGGGAGGAGAAGCCCAGGCTGTAACACACCTGCTCGGCGGTGCAGCCCTCCCACAGCAGGGTTTTGGCTAACTCCAGTTTTTGGGCGGTCATATAGGTGCTCAGGTTTACGCCCAATTCGCATTTGAACAGATGGGAGAGATAGTCCGGCGACAGGCCGCAGTGGGCGGCCACGGCAGCCACCGTCAGCTTGCGGTCCGGGTTTTTGTTGATATAGGCAATGCAGCGGCGCACATGGGGTGAGTAGGTCAGGTCCTTTTGCGCCCGGCTGACCATATTGGTCAGTTCAATGGCGCCGTCCACAATGGCGGCGTGCACGGCGCGCTTGGCGCTGGCCGCGTCAATGCGGCGAATAAAATCGTCCGAATACGCATAGGCGTTGCTTTCGCCCAGACCCCCTTGAATGGCGTAGCGGGTGGCCAGGGTGATAAAGCTGACAGCCATATATTTTTGCTGCTGCAAGTCGTTCTCCGACATTTGGCCTACGGTAATATTTTGTATGCCGATCTGCCCCAGTTCGTAGATCAGCTTTTTCAGATCACCCCGTTGCAGGCAGGAGAACAGGCGCACCTCGTCCCGGTATGGGGTATGGTGCAGTCGCTCCAGCGCGTGGTGTCCGGTTTCTTCCTTGACGCTTTTCGGGATCACCCGAATACTCATTAAAGATGCACTATCCATTTGAATTCCCCCTAAGTGCAGTATAGCTGCCCGGAGGCTGTCCGTCAACCGGGGCGGCGCAAGTCGATGGGGATTTGTTGTATTTTCGCGGCTTTTTGGTAGACAAAATGGGGGGTTGTGCTATGATAGCGTTGGAAAGGAGTGACCAAAATATGAAAAGTAAGACCAAGACCCTGCCTACCGACGCGGTGCTGCGGGATATGCTGAAACAAGCCGGACTGGACAGCGCTGGGGTGCAATTTCGGCTGCTGGGGGACGGTATGTTCAACGCCGTTTTTGCAGCGGAGACAAACCCGCCGGTGGTGATGAAGATTGCGCCCCGACCCCAGGTGCCGGTGATGACCTATGAGCGGGATATGCTGGCCACCGAGCTGTACTGGTACGATCAGATCCGGCAGCACACGGAGATTACTGTGCCGGATATTCTGTATAGTGACCCGGCGGGCAACCTGTGCGGCGCGCCCTGGGTGGTGATGGAGCGACTGCCCGGGGTGCACCGAGACAAGTGCCCGCTGCCCAGTGCGGAGAAACACCGGCGCACAGCGGAGATGGTGGCGCAGATCCATAATGTGTCCGGTACCGGCTACGGTTATGTGCAAAATGGACTGTATGAGAACTGGGCGGACGCTTACATTTCCATGATCGAGAACCTGTTGGCAGATGCCCGGCGTATGGGCAAGACCAGCCGCCGCGGGCAGCGTCTGCTGGCGTATGCCCGGCAGTATCGGGCAGTGCTGGCGACGGCACCTTGCGTGATGGTGAATTTTGATCTGTGGAGCAGCAATATCCTGTGCCATACGGTGGACGGACAAACCCGGTTTGCCTGGATCGACCCGGAGCGCAGCCTGTGGGGCGACCCGGTGTTGGACTTTTTGTCGCTGGAGTCCTTTACTGCGCCGCTGGACAAAAAGACTTTGTCCTTGGCAGCCCACAACGCCCTTTGCCGGGTACCGGTGCAAGTCAACCGAGAGACCCGGCTGCGCTACGCCTTTGCCCAGGGGCTGCTGGCGTTGATCCAGGAAGTGGAAAAATACTATCGCTTTACGCCCTTGAGCCAGGGCTGGATGGTGGATATAGGTGGTGCTTCTGTGGCTTACAAGGCGGCCTTTGCCGCTTTGCGCCGTGGGTAAGGGCGGGCGCCAAAAGGCGCAGGACAAGGCGCAGGCGCTGACCACTGCGCCGGTGACCGGCCGTCTGCTGCGGCACCTGCCGTACACTCTGGCTTCGCTGCTCTTTAGTGCCTTTTATAATGTGGCAGACACGTTGTTTGTCAGCCACGGGGTAGGCGACCTGGCGGCTGCGGGAATCAGCGTGGTCTTTCCTCTGACGGTTTTGCAGGGTGCCATTGCCCAAATGGTTGGCGCCGGTGCCGGGGCACTGGTGTCGCCCTGTTTGGGGCAAAAGGACTACCGGGCGGCAGGCCGGGTTACAAAAAGCGCCATGGCGTTCTTTTACACCACAGCGCTGGGGATTACCTGCATTTGCTTGTTGTTTCGCACGCCGCTGCTGCGGCTGTTCGGTGCCACGGCAGAGATCTTGCCTTATGCCCGCACCTATTTTACCATTTTGGCAGCGGGCAATGTGTTCTCCACCGGGTTTTCGTCTATTATACGGGCGGAGGGGCGCATGGATTACAGCCTTTGGATCTGGCTGTTGCCTACCGGGGTGAACTTGCTGCTGGATTGGTTGCTGATCTATCGGCTGCACCTGGGCATTGCCGGTGCGGCTTGGGCCACAGTGATCGCCCAGGCGGCGAGCTTTTGTATGAGCGTATTGTTTTTCACCCGGTTTTCTTGTCAGCAATTCCGTGGCGTGCGGGCGGATCGCGCCACCGTGGGGCGGATCTTGACTCTGGGGCTGCCCACCTTGGTGCAAATGGGCAGTCTGTCTGTTGTGCTGGTGGTGATGAACGGTTTGTTGGCGCCTCGGGCAGGCACAGTAGGTGTGGCGGCCTTTGGTTATGTGAGCCGGTTGGCGGAATTTGCCTTGGCGCCGTTCTCCGCTCTTTGCTTGGCAGCAGCGCCTATCATCGGTAGCAGCTACGGCGCCGGACTGCATAGCCGGGTGCGCCAAACGGTGGTGCGCACGGTGCAGCTGGGGTTGGTGTATGCGGTGGCTGCTGTGGCAGTGTGTTATGCTTTGAGCGGAGCGCTGCTGGGTATTTTTACCCGCGATCCGGCGATCGTGCAATTTGGTACCCAATGCTTGCGGCGATTGGCACCGGCTCTTTTGTTCTTGCCGCCGGTACTGACGGTGAGTGCCTATTTCCAGTCGGTAAACCGAGCCAAATCGGCGCTGGTTACCGCCGGTGCGCTGCCGTTGTGCCTGTGCGTGGGTGCGTGCCTGGCGGCACCTCTGGGCACCGGGGCTGTTTGGTGGGCCGTGCCCATTGCTGCCGCCGTTTGTGCCGTATTTTGCGGGGCGCTTTATATTCGGCAGGCAGGGAAAAGGAAGCGTTGGGCTTTGTAGGTGGTGTGATGTTGTTTGTAATTTTCGGTAAGGGTGGCAGATTGCCGCCCTTACCTATTTATTGGAACAAGCAAAACAAAAAACGCGCCCCTTGCAACAAGGGGCGCCAAAGGGTTTGAATTATTCTTTTTCTTTCTGTTCTTCCCGGGGCAAAATGTCCTCTCGGGCAGGGGTGAAGAATTCCAGCCAGCGGGTATCCCGGTAGACCCGGCAAAAGGCGTGGGGCACATTGCCGGGTACCTGCACAATGTCGCCGGCGTGCATACGGCGCACTTCGTCACCCACCTGCATATCAATCTCGCCCTCCAGTAGGTAATCCACCTGGGTGTGGGGATGGCTGTGGGGCGGCTGGGCTGTGCCGGCCTTGCACTCCATTAAGACGAACATATAGTCTTTATCGCTGCACAGCAGCTTCCGCCGGGCGGTGGGCATCAGCTGTTCCCAGGGCAGATCCTGGTACGGGTTCAGTTGCATAGGAACATCCCCTTTTCGTTAGGATAACTTCACTATACACCCGGGCAGGCATTTATGCAAGAAAAAAAGTGTTGACTTTAACGCTTTTATGTGCTAAACTAAAATCATCATAAATTTACCGAGAAAAGGGGTTATTACAATGAATAAGGTTGTGAAGAAGATCGCTGCCGTGGCGCTGTCCGGGCTGCTGGTGGCTTCTGTATTTGCCGGTTGTTCCGGCGGCAGTGCCAAGGACACTTATACCGTAGGTATCTGCCAGTCCATGCAGCATCCGGCACTGGACAAGGCTACCGAGGGCTTTAAGAAGGCGCTGACGGACAAGCTGGGCGACAAGGTGACTTTCAAAGAGCAGAACGCCTCCGGCGATTCCACCCTGTGCTCCACCATTGTTAACCAGTATGTGTCTCAGAATGTGGACCTGATCATGGCCAACGCTACGGACGCACTGGTGGCTGCCCGCACGGCAACCAACACCATTCCGATTGTGGGTACCTCCGTTACCAGCTACGGCGTGGCTCTGGGTCTGAAGGATGAGACTGCCACCAAGACCGGGATCAATGTGACCGGTACCGCCGACCTGGCGCCGCTGGATAAGCAGGCCGCCATGGTTAATGAGTGGGTGCCGAATGCCAAGAAAGTGGGTATTCTGTACTGCTCTGCGGAGAAGAACTCCAAGTACCAGGCTACCGTTGTGGGCGCAAAGCTGAAGGAAATGGGCCTGGAGGTGAAGGAATACACCGCTGCGGACTCTAACGAGATCGCTTCTGTGACCAAGCTGGCTTGCCAGAACAGCGATGTGCTGTATGTTCCCACAGACAACACCATGGCCTCCAGCGCCAAGACTATTGACAACATTGCAAAGCCTGCCGGCGTACCCATTATTGCCGGTGAGGAGGGCATTTGCTCCGGCTGCGGTATCGCCACTCTGTCCATCAGCTATTACGACATCGGCTACAAGGCCGGCGAAATGGCTTATGACATTCTGGTTAACGGCAAAGACCCGGCAACCATGGACATTGCGTTTGTGCCGGAAAACAAGTTGACCAAGGAATATGACGCCGCCCGCTGCAAGGCACTGGGCGTGAAGGTGGTAGACGGCTACAAGGCAATCGAAAGTTAAACATTGCCACGATGCCGGGCAGCAGAAATGCTGCCCGGTTTTTTGTGTGGTTGATTCGGCGTGTGGTTCGGTGGTGGAGAGATTGGCGTCCTCTACTTGATTTTTTACGGCGAATTTGGTAAGATAGGACTACGCTTTGCGAATTTAGCACTTTAAATTGAAGGAGATTGTGCAATGAGCGGATTTTTAGCTTCTTTGCCCGGTGCTTGTGCCCAGGGTATCATCTGGGGTATCATGGCAGTGGGCGTGTATTTGACCTTTAAGGTTCTTGATTTGGCCGACTTGACGGTGGACGGCAGCTTTGGCACCGGCGGCGCCGTGCTGGTGGTGTGTACCATTGCAGGGATGAACATTTGGCTGGCCATGCTGCTGGCGTTCTTGGCCGGGTGTATTGCCGGACTGGTTACCGGTATTTTGCATACCAAGTTTGGCATACCGGCGATCTTGGCAGGTATTTTGACCCAGCTGGCGCTGTATTCCGTAAACCTGCGGATTATGAGCGGTCGTGCCAATGTGGCGCTGAATATTGATGAATACGGGATCTTGGTATCCCTGCGATATATTCCCAAATCCATTCTCGTCGGCGGTGCTTTTGCGCTGGTGATCATTGGGTTGCTGTACTGGTTCTTCGGCACGGAACTGGGCGCCGGCGTGCGCGCCACCGGGTGCAATGAGGCCATGGCCCGCGCCAACGGCATCAACACCGGGTTCAACAAGGTGCTGGGACTGGTGCTCTCCAACGGCATTGTGGCATTGTCCGGCGGTCTGCTGGCCCAGTATCAGGGCTTTGCGGACATTAATATGGGCCGCGGCGCTATCGTTATCGGCCTGGCGGCCGTGATCATCGGCGATGTGATCTTTGGCAAGCTGTTCAAGAACTTTGCTCTGCGCCTGCTGGCAGCGGTGCTGGGCGGCGTGATCTACTATATTGTCATTCAGTTGGTGCTGCAAATGGGCCTGAACGCCAACGACCTGAAGCTGTTCTCCGCTTTGGTGGTGGCGCTGTTCCTGGGCGTGCCGTACTGGAAAGGGCAGCTGAGCGCCAAGCATGTAAAGACGAATAAGGGGGGCAAGGACAATGCTTAAAATCACAGGTGTACAAAAGACATTTAACCCCGGCACCATCAATGAGAAAAAGGCCCTTTGCGGCATTGATCTGACCTTGAACGAGGGCGATTTTGTAACGGTGATCGGCGGCAACGGCGCCGGCAAATCCACGATGCTGAATATGATCGCCGGTGTGTACCCGGTGGACTGCGGTTCCATTGTGATCGACGGCAAGGATGTGACCAAGCTGCCGGAATACAAGCGTGCCAAGTTTATCGGTCGTGTGTTCCAGGACCCCATGACCGGCACTGCTGCGGATATGCAGATCGCCGAGAATTTGGCCATCGCCGCTCGCCGTGGCAAGGGGCGAACCCTGCGTTCCGGCGTCAGTAAAAAAGAAAAGGTTCAGTATGCAGAGATGCTTAAGGAGCTGGATCTGGGGCTGGATACCCGCCTGACCTCCAAGGTGGGCCTGCTCAGCGGCGGTCAGCGCCAGGCGGTGACCCTGTTGATGGCCACTTTGAAGAAGCCGAAGGTGCTGCTGCTGGATGAGCACACGGCAGCGCTGGATCCTAAGACCGCCAAGAAGGTGCTGGATCTGACGGAGAAGATCGTGGCCCGAGATCACCTGACTACCATTATGATCACCCACAATATGAAGGATGCCATTGCCATCGGCAACCGGCTGATTATGATGAACGAGGGCAAGATCATCTATGATGTAAGCGGTGAGGAGAAGAAGAAACTGACCACCAAGGATCTGCTGGATAAGTTTAAGGTTACCTCCGGTGAGGAGTTTGACAACGACCGGGTGCTGCTCTCTACCGAGGCGGGGGAGTAAGCCCATCAAGCAAAACAAAAGACGGAACCATGTAGAGTGGTTCCGTCTTTTTTGCGCTTTTTACAGGGTGGCACCCGGCGGCGATTGTCTATATTCGGTTCTCGTTGCCCGGCACACAGTCTTACTATACCACGCGCATACCGACCAGACTTCAGAAAAACCGCCGGGTTCATTAGAAATACTGCGATTTTTGCCCTACCGACGAAAAAATAAAAAGCAGCCCGGCGGACTGCTTTTTATTTATGGAATTTTGGTAATCGGTTCCTAAAGCAATGGGTCCAGGCGGGCAAATAGCCGCTTTTGACGGCCACTTTTTGAGAGCTTATATTGGCAATATCCGTGGTGTAATAGGGCACCACACCTCGAGCCAAAGTCTCTATGGTCAGCATATTCACCAGCTTTACCCCGATGCCGTTGCCGCGATAGGCAGGGCGCACATCCACGCCAATCTGCCACATTGTCTGGCTATCTGCACTGACACAAGCAATGCCGACGATTTGCTCTTGGTCATAGGCTACGGCGGCCAGCACTTCTGGTCGCGCGCTGTCGCGGTCATACTGTAATGCGTTTGGAAAGCCCTTGTTTTTATACAAACCGTGCAGGTCTTTATCCAGCAGAACAAAGGAACAGGCGGCGTTTTCCATAGGCTTTATGTGCTCTATATCCGGAAGATAGTATGGATTTGCGCCGTAGACCAGCTTGTCGGTGAGAATTTCGTAGCTGCTTTTGTTCCTGAATTTTTGCTTTACATAGGGCATAACACTTTTAGATGCGTTGACCACGGTGCTTTTGCCCATGGTGATCACCTCCAGACGCGGGGTGATAAATGGCATTTCCCGCCGGCCTTGCTGCATTTTTGCTTCTGTAAAAAGGATGCCGCTTCTTGTAAAATCCTCCGGTCGGCAATTATAGTCCAGCGCCAGTTGGCGATACACGGTGGCCATCATTTCCTGTTTTGTCATTTCAAAATATCCGTCCATCCATCCGTTCCTTTGCGCTGGATGTATTCCTGTATATCCTCGTTGGTGAAAACATCCAGCATTTTGTCAAAGCTGGGCGCCAGGCGCATGGAGCGCAGCGCGTCTAATTCGGTCCAAAACACTTTGCCTTCGTTAGAATCATGCAGCGTGCCGGTGTAGCGGTCGGTTTTGAACAGCAGGATAATGTAGCGCCGGCCGTGACCTGCTTCCCACCATTTGATCCCGCACAGTTTGGGAGACTGAATATCCAGCCCGGTCTCTTCTTTCACTTCGCGAATAACGGAATCCACAAAGGACTCGTCTTTCTCCACATGCCCACCGGGAAAAGTGATCCCGCCCCAGTTTTTGCCGACCTTGTCCTGCACCACCACACGCCCGGCACCGTCATAGATCATGCACATGTTGGTCAGTTCCGCTTTTTCGTATTTGCTCATAAATTTGCTCCCTGGGTTGTATCTGATATGGTAAGTATTGCGATTTGTTTTTCTAATTCGTTTATCAACTGTTCATCTGTTGCTTGCTCGAAAGGAATAGATGGTTGACTTGCGCATTCTATCCATTGTGCCACAGCAATTTGTTCATTTGTAGCACGCAATTCAATGATTTTATTTATGGTGTTGGCTCGGTCTATTTTGCCGTATGTGCGGTAATCGTAAATGATCTGCTGTCGCTCTGCAATATCTTTCGCATTAGAGAATTTGTCTACGGTATCTTTTATATTCGCCATTTTGTCCAATTCTTTCTTTGATTATTTACAGGTGTTTATGCCGACTACATTATACTGTATCGCATACAGATTGTCTATAACGATTTATCAGTGGCGGCAAAAACGATGAAGGGGAAAAGTTGCTTGCCAACAGACATTTCCTATGATACAATATAATTGAGGAAGTTTAATTAAGAATTAAGTGGTGATGATGTATGAAAAAGAGGACTCTCAAGCAAGAAATAAAGATCTTATGCTTTATATTGGCTTTTGTTGCCTTGACTTTTTTATATTCCCAAATTCCATGTATGCACATAGTTTGGATCGACAGAATCGTTTTTTCATCAAATAGCCCGGATTTATTGCTTGACTTGTTTACGGTGCAAGCAACCGTTGCTGCATTAAGCATATCCATCATTGCGATCATCACAGGCTTTCAAACAGAGACATATTACGGAGTTGGCCTAACCAACTATATTACTACACTAAAGCCGATCCTCTTTAAGCATAAGAATTTAATGATCGCTGATCTGATTATGATATTAGCTAATTATATTGCAGTGTCACTTCAATGCTATTACTTATCGGTGGATATATTTGCTGTCAGCATTTTGATTTCGATTATATTGGTTAAGGATACGGCATTTGTTTTTAAAAAAGGTACGGACATTAAGCAGGAGATACGAGAGTATGTTCTTCACAATTATTCTGTGAGCTATATAACGGATTTGATAGATAATATAAGTAAACAAATGTATGCAGACAATCTTCTGCCACTTGAAGATGGTTTTGAACTATTGAAAGAAATATATAAAGATGCTGTGCAAAATCAAAACGAAGAGGTCATTGACCTGATCTGTAAATCTCTATCAGTATTGTTTAGTGAAAAATATGGAAATACTGCAAAGGAAAAAGTGTTTTTATTGTTATGGACAATTAATGAAGTTTACGCGATTTCAAACGAACCGCAGACAATACGGCATATCGAAATATGGGATCGTATTTATGTTGATTTTTGCGATTTCCTGCATACAATCACACCGACACAGATGCGCAGAAATAGAATGTTTGACTATTATGCATTTGGTATAAATTTAATGAAAAATAAGAGCTACCGGTATTCGAATGGCAGGTACATTTCCCAAAATAGTATGCTTGCAGAATTCTACTATGTTTATATTTACACTATTGTGGTTGCGCCCAATCAGGTGAGTGAGGAAGGCCAATCGGCGGAGGAGATGATCAGGAGTATTTACTTTTGGTATTCATCTTACATTAGCGCGGATACAGATGAACAAAAGGAAGATGCGATAAAAGGATATGGCTTTTTCTTAAAGCAGCTGGTGGATAATCAGGATGAGCGAAATATTCGTAAACTGTACCTAAATCACGCTATTATGCATTTTCACAATAATAAGGAAGGGACAGTATTTGTTGCGCTTTTTGTATATGCATATTATTTGGCGTTCTGTGAAGTGCTTGTGGAGGGCCAAAGTATTCAAAGGTTTGCACAGGACTTGATAAAGTCCATGCAAGGATTAGTCCATAAAGCGATTTATGCTTTGAACATCAAGGATATTCTGAAAGAGAACGGTAAGATTCTGCGCAATCTGTTGAACTCATGGGAAAAATTCAACACGGATGAATTAAAAGAAATAGTTATGGAGCGGGTGCTTGTAGATGTTTTGCTATACATTTCAGTGGAAAAGTATTTTAGTGAGGACGATCTATACGATTGTCTAAAATACATAACTTCTGGGGATATGGAATATACCAGTTTAAAGTATTTTGCAAATGGGGACGATGACTTTGTTGCTAACTTTATGGTGTTTCAACAACGAGCATTAGGGTTCACAGAACAGAGCGATATGCAGCGGAAGGTAGATACGCTTCGATCTGCGTTGCAAAAAGGGGTAAAGGCTAAGCAGGTAGAAGTGGCAGAGCATTATCCTTTGACGCAAAAAGTGACAAAAGAATTCGTGGAACGAATTAAAACTCGATTAAACGAAGCGATGAACGAAATTATTCCCTTTTCGTTTAATGAGAATTGTCAAGCTAACAAAAGCGAAAAAATAGCATTGGATTATTGTCAGGTGGATCAGGATTGCGTGGGGAGTAATTATTTGCTTGATGATGTATGCCGTTTGGCTTCTTGTAGACTGTTTGATAGACTCGAGACATGTCTTGGAGAACATGTTGAGATCCTTAAATTAAAAAACACAGATAGAACGAAGCAAGAACAGTTTATTGAAAAGTCGACGCCGTATATTCCAAATGTGTTTATTGGCAACAAGCATACATTTTGGGAAGAAAATGACCAATTTATGCTGCAAAACTATATTGATGCTATGGAAAAAGTGGATTTTTCATGTGGATGTAAACGTTTGTATCTCATTAACAGCAATTTGGTTTCTTTTCGTGTAAGTCAAATACACATAGAGTGTTTTGATTATACTGAGAGCGATTTTGATGCATTGAATATTGAAAAATCCGGAAACGACTACTTCTATTCTCGGAGCAATGGGGGAATTAAAGCCAAGTATGAAAAAAAAGAACTGCTGGATTTATTACATAAGACCTTAAAGAAAATTCACATTGAGGTTGAATATGAGTATGGTTTTCAATCAGATTTTGTGGGCTGTTCGTTGGAAATTGAGTACATGTAAGTTGTGATCGTCAGTGTGAGCTGAAAAACTCCAAAGGGATAGTGTTAAGAATCATCATACTGACAAAATCAGATTTTATTGTGAAAACAAAAAGAATGGCATGGCGGGTAGAGGAAAACATATCGCAGGTGTTATAGGGTGGACAATGCAAAATCGTTCTCCTGATGCCTCTACAATGAATAAAGAAGGGCACACTGCACAGTTAAGTGCAGTGTGCCTTTCTTTACTACATTATATATTATAGGTCATTAGGGTTTGGATGAAGTGGGTATCCAGGAAGTTGCGCTGGTAGCCGGTGGAGAAGCCCTGGTTCTCCAGCGCGTCTACCAAGCGGCGGGAGAAGGTGTCATACACCAGGACAAACTGCTTTTCGTCCGCCAGGTCCTGGGCCTCGGACACCAGTTGCAAAAGCTCCTGCTTTTGGGCGGCGGCGTTGCCAAAGAGCGTGAGCACCTGCACCGGCTTTTCCCTGGGGATCATCACGCCCACGATATTGCGGGTTACATTCCGGTGCGATTGGATCCGCCGGGAATGGTCGACGGAGAGCATGGACAGGGCGCCCTTGGACGGAGAGCGGTACTCCGGTGCGTTCTTGGGTAGCAGCACGCCTACCGCGTGAGCCGGATCGCTGACCAGCACGGTGCCGGTTTGGATCCAGCGGGGCAGGTTGTGCTCCATATAGCGGGTGATGAATTTTTCCCGCTTGTCCCGATCCGGACAATAATACATCATCAGCGGGTGCGACAGCAGCGACGCCCCTAAGAACTCCACCAGCGGTGCTTGTTCTTTTTTATCCCAATGGGACAGCTCCATTTTTCCTCACCCTTTCTTATGCTTTCGTCTTTTGGCTATGCTGCCGGCGCAGTTTGCGCACCACCAGCAGGAACATCACCACGCTCATGGCGGTGCACACCAGGTCGGCCACGGCCTGGGACCAGATAATGCCATCCAGACCAACCGTCTTATTCATTATAATCAACAGCGGGAAATAAATCAATCCCTGTCGGCTGAGGGACAAGATCATACTTTGGGTGCCCTTGCCCATGCCCTGGAATGAGAAGTTCAGCACGAACATACAGCCGATCACCGGGCCGGAGATCATCAAGGCACGCAGCATTTTGACCCCATAGTCGATTACAGCCGGGTCGTCGATAAACACGCTGACCACCTGGCGGGTAAAGATAAAGTATATCACGGTGATTACTGTGCCCAGCACAATGTTGCAAACGCAGGAAAAGCGAATGCTGTGGCGCATACGGTCCAGTTTGTTTGCCCCGTAGCAGTAGCCCACCAGCGGCTGCACGCCCTGCGCCAGTCCCAGCTGCAGCATCACCACCAGCATATTGGCCTTCATGGTAATGCCCATGGCTGCTACCGCGTTGTCGCCGTACGCCTGCAAGAAGACATTGATCAGCATGTTGGAAATGCTCATCAGCAAACTGTTAATGGCGGCAGGCAGTCCAACGGTAATGACCCCGCGGGCAATGCCGCCCCGCACCCGATAGCGGCCGGGGCTGATGGATAAAATGGACTTGCCCCGCAAAAAGTAAATCAAGAAGAATATCACGCTGACCACATTGCCGATGACGGTGGCAATGGCAGCGCCGGCTACGCCCTGACCGGTGCCAAAGGGCATGGCCAGACCAAAGAGCTTGTCGCCCTTGTTCAAAATAAAGATCGGGTCCAGCACAATATTGACCACCTGACCGATAATGCTGCCGATCATAGATACCCTCGCGGCGCCCTCGCCCCGCACCAGGTTGCCCAGCATCACAGAGGACACAATAAAGGGAGAGCCGATGGCCACATACTTCAGATAATCGGCGGCGTAGGCAAAGGTGGCGTCCGACGCGCCCACTGCGTACAGTACCGGCTTGCGGAACACCAAAAACAGCACGGTCATCACCAGCCCAACGCCAATGGCACTGTAAACGCAAAAGCTGCTGATGGTCTTGACCCTCTCTGTCTTTCCCTCGCCCAGAGAGCGGCTGACAAAGGCGCAGCCGCCTACACCGAACAGGTTGCCACAGGCGATAAACAGCAAGAACAGCGGCATGGTCACCGACACGGCGGCCACCATATTGGCGTTGCCGGTCTGACCCACAAAGAATGTGTCTGCCAGGTTATAAACGATATTTACCAGCATGCCCATCATGCTGGGCAGCGCCAAAGTGCGCACGGCCCGGGGCACGCTGTAACTTTCAAAAACTTGGGTATTGTCTTTCATTGATCTTTTATGCCTTCTTCTCATAGAGCGCGTTAGCCAAGGCTGCCATTTGGGACATGGTCAGCTGTTCGGCCCGCGCGGTGGCGCTCAGTCCTAAAGATTGGAACAGCGCCGTCAGTTCTGCCTTGGGCACGCCCAGGGCGGCGTTCAAACTGTTGGCCAGAGTCTTGCGCCGCTGCAAAAAGGCGCCCTTGACCACACGGAAAAAGTAGCCCTCGTCCGTCACCTGCACCGGGGGCTGCTGCCGCCGGGTCAAGGCGATCACCGCAGAGTCTACATTGGGGCTGGGGAAAAAGCTCTCTCGCCCCACTTCAAACAAGATCTCCGCCTGCGTATAGTATTCCACCGCTGCGGACACGGCACCGCAGTCCCGGGTGCCCAGGGGCGCGCACAGGCGCTTGGCCGCCTCCAGTTGCACCATCACCACCAGCCGTTCAATAGGCAACTCGCTTTCCAGCAGGCGCATCAGCACCGGGGTGGTAATGTAGTAGGGTAGGTTGGCGCACACCTGCAAGCGGTCACAGCCGGCGAACCGGTCGGCAAACAGCGCCTGCAAGTCCATTTGCAGCACATCGCCGGGCACCACCTGCACATTAGAGCAGTCTGCCAGGGTCTCGGCCAGCACATCCGGCAGGCGACGGTCCAGCTCCACGGCGGCTACTCGACCGCACACGGCAGACAGCTCTTTGGTGAGCACGCCGATGCCCGGCCCGATCTCCAGCACGCCGGTATGGTCGTCCGCTTCCAGCGCTGCTGCCATACGGGGACACACGGAGGGGTCGATCAAAAAGTTCTGCCCCAGCGCTTTGGAAAAAGTGAAGCCGTGACGGGTTAATATTCTCTTTATTGTATTATAATCATATAAATCCATACAACCGCTCCTCTAACGGTTGCCTATTCTACCACACTTCGGCAGAATTTACAATAATATGCTTGACTTTTTGTGCAAGTGTGCTAAAATACATCATAAGCCGCCTAACGATAGGCGGCTAAATGAATAAAAAGGAAGTGCCTGCATGGAGCTGAAACCCTGTCATCGCCGTCCGCTGCGACCGGATGAGATCGGTCCTCGGGTGATGGAACTCTCTAAATATTTGCGCAAGAATTTTAATGCCGCCGTAGCGGAGCAGGGTCTGTTTTCCGGCCAGCAGGATATATTGCTGCTGCTGATTCGCCAGCCGGGTATGACCCTGGGCCAGCTGAGCCGTGCCCTGGGGGTGGCCAGTGCTACCGCCTCCGTGTCTGTCAAGCGCATGGAAAAGGCCGGGTTTATTGAAAAGCGGGTGGACGAAAAGGACGCCCGGATTGTGCGGCTGTATCCCACTCCGGTGGCGGAGGACGCGCCGAAAAAGATTCACCAAAAAATGAACGCCATGGAGCAGGTGCTCACCGCCGGTATGAGCCAGGAGCAGGTACTGACTTTGGCCGGCCTGTTGGAGCGTGCCCTGCAAAATGTGGGCAAAGAAAACCCGTAAGTGTGAAAGATAGAGAAGAAAACAGAAAGGAGAACCGAATGTTAAAGAAGTTATCCAAATATATGAAAGGGCTGTGGGGACTGGCAGCCATCAGCGCCGCCGGGATGATTGTAGAGGCCATCTGCGAGCTGGCGCTGCCGTCCCTTGCCAACAGCATTTATCAAAAGGTGGACACCGCCGCCTCGCCGGAGAGCGTGCGTACTGCGGTGATCCTCAGCGGCTTGGGCTTGCTGGCGCTGGCACTGTTAGGCCTTTTTGGCGGCGTGGTGACCATGAAAACCTCCGCCAATGTGAGCCAGCGGTTTGCCTACCGGCTGCGAGGGGATATGTACCGCAAGATCAGCCATTTTTCCTTTAAGAATATTGACCAGTTCTCTACTGCGTCGCTGACTACCCGTATGACCAACGATGTGACCACCTTGCAGAATGTGGTGATGATGTGCCTGCGGATTTTAGTGCGTGTGCCGGCGTTGGCGGTGGTGGCCGCCTGCTTTGCGGTGTCCATCAATCCCAGAATGAGCGCTATGCTGCTGATCTTGCTGCCGATTTTGATTGTGGTGGTGGCCTGCATTTTGAAGTTCGGCTTCCCTATGTTCCAAAAAATGCAGAAGAAGATCGACAACGTAAACCGGGTGGTGCAGGAAAACCTAATCGGTATGCGTGTGGTCAAGGCCTATGTGCGGGAGGACCGGGAGAAAGACAAATTCCATGACGCCTCCGATGATTTGGCTGCCCAGGGCGCCAAGGCAGCGGGCCTGATTGTGACGGTGATGCCGGTGATGATGCTGATGCTCAATGCCGTAGTGGTCTTTGTGTACTATAAAGGCGCTTTAGAGGCCAATGCCGGCGTGATGGAAGTGGGCCAAATCTCCGTCTTTGCCTCTTATGTGATTCAAATTCTGATGAATTTGATGATGATCTCCATGATGCTGCTGCAGCTGGCTCGTGGTAAAGCCTGCGGCGACCGTGTGGTGGAGGTGCTGGATACAGAAATTGACATTACCAATCCGGAGAACCCCTATTTGCCGGAGAACCCCCAGGGGGGCGTAGAGTTCCGGGATGTGAGCTTTAAGTATAATACGGAGGGCCACGGGGACGATATTTTGGAGCATATCAGCTTTACCGCCAAACCCGGCCAGATTATCGGTATTGTAGGCGGCACCGGCTGCGGCAAGAGCAGTTTGGTGAACTTGATCCCCCGGCTGTATGACGCCACCCAAGGGCAGGTGCTCATTGACGGGGTGGATGTGCGTAAGTACGACCTGACCGCTTTGCGGGAGATGATTGGCGTGGTGCTGCAAAAGAATGTACTTTTTAGTGGCACCATTAAGGAGAATATCCGCTGGGGTAAGAAAGACGCCACGGACGAGGAGATTGTGGCGGCTTGTCAGGCGGCGCAGGCCCATGACTTTGTGCTGGCCCAGCCCAAGGGCTACGATACGGATTTGAGCCAGGGTGGGCTGAATCTGAGCGGCGGTCAAAAGCAGCGGCTTTGCATTGCCCGCGCCATGATCAAGCACCCGAAAATTTTGATCTTGGATGACTCCACCTCCGCCGTAGATACGGCAACGGAGGCCAAAATTCGGGAGAGCTTCTATAAAGATTTTAAGGACACCACCGTGTTCATTATTGCCCAGCGGGTCAGCTCCGTGCAGGCTGCGGACCAGATCTTGGTATTGGACGACGGCCAAATCAAGGGGATCGGTACCCATGAGCAGCTGCTGGCCGACAACGAGATCTATAAGGAGATCGTAACCACACAGGCGAAAGGAGTGAGCGAATAATGCCGGGTCCCAGAAGAACGGATTTTAAGAAACCCAAGAATGCCAAAAAGACCTTTGGCCGCATTTTGCAGTATGCGGGCAAGAGCAAATTTATGTTGCTGGCGGTATTCGTGATGCTCATTGCCAGCACGGTATGCTCCGTAGGCGCCTCCTACTGGCTGAAGCCTATTTTGAACGACATTGATGCCTCCATCCGGGCAGGCAATTTTGCCACCGTGGGTGTGGAAAGCCTAATGCGTAACCTGGCCATTGTGTCGGCGCTGTATATTGGCGCATCCCTTTGTACGTACATTCAAAGCAAGGTGATGGTCAAGATCGCCTACAAGACCACCAACCTGATCCGCAAGGAGCTGTTTGACCACATGCAGACCCTGCCCCTGCGGTTCTTTGACACCCAGACCCACGGCGAGATCATGAGCCGCTACACCAATGATGTGGATAATATTCAGATGATGCTGGAGCAGTCTATGGTGCAGCTGGTGTCCTCCGCCTTTACCTTTGTGGGCATTGTGGTGATGATGATTGCCCTGAGTCCGCCGCTGTTTTGTATTTCGCTGGTGTTTATGATTATTATGCTGGTGACGGTATCTAAGATCGGCAAAAAGAGCAAGCATTACTTTCAGGCGCAGCAGGCCAATTTGGGCCAAATGAACGGCAATATTGAGGAGTCCGTTGAGGGCATGCGGGTCATCAAGGTATTTAACCATGAGGACCAGGCCATTGCGGGCTTTGAGCAGTACAACGAGGCGTTTCGCTCTGCGGCCACCAACGCCAACTTTTATGCGGGGCTGATGGGCCCGGTGTCCAACGGAATCAACAACGCCGGTTATGCCCTGATCGCTTTGTTCGGCGGGCTGCTGGCCCTGACCGGGCGGCTGGACATCGGCACATTCTTTACATTCCTTAGCTATGCCAAGCAATTTACGCAGCCCATTAACCAGATCGCCAATCAGATGAACACGATCTTTTCCGCTCTGGCCGGTGCGGAGCGGGTGTTTGAGATGATGGACACTGCCTCCGAAGAGGACCAGGGCACCGTGACTTTGACGGTAACCGGTGCCGGGGAGGAGAAACGGTGGTACTGGCAGGACGGCGACCGCCGGGTGCCGGTGCATGGGGCTGTGGAGTTCCACCATGTGACCTTTGCCTATGTGCCGGAGAAGGTGGTGCTCCATGATATTAGCCTGTACGCCAAAGAGGGGCAAAAGATCGCATTTGTAGGCTCCACCGGCGCAGGCAAGACCACCATTACCAATCTGATCAATCGGTTTTACGATATTCAGGAGGGCACCATCACCTATGATGGTATTGACATTTGCCGGATCAAAAAGGACGATTTGCGCCGTAGCCTGGCGATGGTGCTGCAAGATACCCACCTGTTTACCGGTACGGTGAT
>ENA-ORSC01000401-ORSC01000401.1-human-gut-metagenome-genome-assembly--contig:-NODE-401-length-35572-cov-5.406594_pt1 | contig 35572 bp, 34 predicted proteins | sample MGYA00242178_ERZ509140 | MGnify/ENA primary metagenome ERZ509140 (study PRJEB26280, sample SAMEA2338681) | human gut metagenome | biome: human gut; feature: human-associated habitat; material: faeces... | reverse complement strand
GCGGCATAACTTTCTTGCCCCATCGCTATTTCCAATAAAACTACTGCGATTTTTAGTGCAATTTCATCTATATTAGAAGAAAACAATTCCGGGCCAGTATCTTTAATATTTTCTTTTGTAGTTATGTATGATGCTGCTGGAGTAAGAAGAGCTGCTGGAAAACAAGCATCAATATTAAATAAAATAGTAGAAACACCAGGACTTTCTGGACTAGAAGTATCAGAGAGATTAGTAGAAGTTTTAGGGCACACACCATTACAAGTAGTAGTGGGAGCAGTGATAGGAGTAGTTGCCGGACTTATATTCTAATAAATTTATTTTAAGGTATATAGCAATAGTTAAAAAAAGGTGGGAATAAAATGACAGATATAGAAATAGCAAAAAATGTTAAATTAGAAAACATAGAAAACATAGCTAAAAAAGCTGGAATTGAACCAGAAGATATTGAATGTTATGGTAAATACAAGGCAAAAATATCTGACAAAATATTTGAAAAAGTAAAAAATATAATTGTAGATTTACTACAAGTTTCAGAAGATTCTGTTACATTAGATGCACATTTTATAGATGATTTAGGTGCTGACTCTTTAGATTTAGTAGAATTAATAATGGGAGTTGAAGAAGAATTCAACATTGAAATTCCAGAGGGAGAAGCTGACAAAGTTGTAACTGTTGGAGATGTTGTTGAATACATAAAAGAAAATGTTGAATAATCTTTTGAAATAAATAATAACCTATAGGATAAAATGAATTATCTTATAGGTATTTTCTTTTTTCGTCAAAACACTTGAAAAAATCCTAAAAAAGTATATAATAGATACGTAAAATGAAAAGAGGTGACTAAATGGACTATACAAAATTAGAGAAAGAAATTGAATATACATTCAAGGATAAAAATTTATTACAAACAGCATTAACACATACATCATATGCATATGAGAAAAAAACAATAAGCAATGAAAAATTAGAATTTTTAGGAGATAGTATATTAGAATTTTTATCAAGTACATACATATATCAAAACTATCCAAAATTAAAAGAGGGAGAAATGACTAAAGTTAGAGCACAAGTAGTGTGTGAAGCAAGCTTATATAAGGTCGCAAAGGCACATAATTTTAGTGATTTCTTACGACTTGGAAAATCTGAAAGAACATCAGGAAAAGATGTAAAACCAGCAATAATGGCAGATAGTGTAGAAGCTGTAATAGCAGCGATGTATATAGATGGAGGATTAGAACCTGTAAATAAATTTATTATAGAAAACTTAAAAGATGAAATAAAGCTTGCAAGTCAAAATGTTGGGCAAAAAGATTACAAGACAGTATTGCAAGAAATTCTTCAAAAACATGGAGATGTGCATATTGAATACAAAATAATAAAAGAAACAGGGCCAGACCATGATAAAGTATTTACTTCTGAGGTTATATATAATGGTAAAATATTAGCAAATGGAGAAGGAAAAAGCAAAAAGCATGCAGAAATGGATGCAGCAAAACATGCAATAGAATTAATAAAAAAGAGGTGAAAACTATGAAAAAACAATATATTATTCCTATATTTGTACCACATTTAGGATGTCCAAATGATTGTGTATTTTGCAATCAAAAATCAATAAGTGGAGAAAGTAAACAAGTAACAAAGGAAGATGTAAAAAAAATAATACAATAAAATAATAAAAAAAATATTAAAACTAGAAAATTAGCTTTACAAAATTAAGGTAAGGCTAATTTTTTATTGACAATTTTTTTTCATATTACTATAATTGGAGATGTTAAAAATGATGCTAAAATACATCATAAAAAGCATGGAGGAAGTAACAAATGATTCAATTATTTGAGATTAAAAAGAAAATAAAAAAAGAAGATAATGAATTATTAAATAAATATTCAGAAATATCAAAGAAAACAGGAGAAGAAGTACTAAAAGTATATAATACAAGTGAAAATGGAATAACAGAAAATAAAGCAACAGAGTTACTAGAAAAGAATGGGCCTAACGTTGTTGTTAAGAACGAGAAGAAGAGTCGATTATACTTCTTATTTAATAGTTTTAAGGATAAATTTATAATTATTTTAATTGTGCTGGCTGTAATAAACTATTTTTTGAGTGATGCTTTAAGTACATATATAATTCTTGGAATTGCTGTTATTAGTGCTTTAATTAGATATTTTCAAGATTATAGCGTGTATAAATTTAACCAAGAGTTGAAAGCTAAAATGTACACCACAACCAATGTTGTAAGGGGCGGAAAAGAAAAAGAGATAAGAGTCGAAAAGGTTGTGCCAGGTGATATTGTGCATTTGAGCGCAGGCTCTATGATTCCAGCGGACATAATGCTGATAGACAGCAAAGACTTATTTGTGAACCAATCTGTTTTTACTGGTGAGAGTGTTCCAGTTGAAAAGGTCGCACAAAATACCAATGATGCAAAAGAGATATTTTCTATTTCAAATGTGTGTTTAATGGGCTCTAGTGTTGTAAGTGGTAGAGCAACTGGAGTTGTTATAGATACTGGTTTTACAACATACTTAGGAAGAATGAGTAAAGAGGTTGAGACTAAGAAAGAGCCAACAAACTTTGAAAAGGGAATGAATAATATCACAAAAATGCTAATAAGATACATGCTTGTTGTTTCGGTTGCAGTTTTTGTAATATATGGCTTTATCAGAAAAGACTGGTTAGAGGCTATACTGTTTGCTTTATCTGTTGCAGTTGGAATTACACCAAGTATGCTTCCAATGATAGTAAATGTAAATTTGACGAGAGGCACAAAGGTATTAGCAAAGAAGAAAACTCTTGTTAAGAATATAAACTCAATTCAAAATTTGGGTGCAATAGATGTTTTGTGCACAGATAAAACAGGAACTCTTACAGAAGATAAAATCGTTCTTCAAAAATATATAGATGTTAATGGAAACGAAGATACATCAATATTAGAATATGCTTATTTAAATAGTTATTTCGGGACTGGAATGAAAAATTTAGTCGATAGAGCAATTATCACATATGGAAACGAAAAGAATGTAAAAGAAATAGTAAATGATTATACTAAAATAGACGAAATACCATTCGATTATACGAGAAAGAGAATGAGTGTTGTTGTAAAGAGTAACAAAAATAACGGTTATAGAATGTTTACTAAAGGGGCATTGGAAGAAATTTTGAAGGTGTGCACCAAGGTAAAATACAATGGACAAGTAAATGAGCTAACACCAGAAATGGTTGAAATAGTTGAGCAAAAGGCCAAAGAATATGCTGTGCAAGGAATGCAGGTTATAGCAATTGCATCAAAAAGAGAGTACAGGGGAGTAAATGTATTTAATGTTTCAGATGAGGCAAACATGACATTTATTGGATTTGTTGCATTCTTAGACCCAGCAAAGAAAGACGTAAAGTCTACATTGAAAAAGTTAAAGAACATTGGAATTACAACGAAAATATTGACAGGAGACAATCCATATGCTGCAAATAATATTTGTAATCTTGTTGGATTAGAAAACAAAGAAACTCTTTTAGGAACAGATATAGACAAGATGTCTGATGAAGAGCTTGCTAAAAAAGTTGAAGAAGTGAACGTTTTTGCAAGAATGAACCCATTGCAAAAAGAGAGGATAGTAAAACAGCTAAAAAACAACGGTCATGTAGTTGGATATATGGGAGATGGAGTAAACGACTCGCCTTCATTACACATAGCAGATGTTGGAATAAGTGTAAATACTGCAACAGATATTGCAAAAGAAGCGGCAGATATAATATTGCTAGAAAGAAGTTTGAAAGTAATTTATGAAGGTGTGCTAGAAGGCAGAAGAGTGTATGGAAACATTATAAAATATATGAAAATGGCATTAAGTTCAGACTTCGGAGATGTGTTTAGTATTGTAATTGCAAGTATTTTCTTGCCATTTTTACCATTATTGCCAATACAAATGTTGTTACAAGACTTTTTATATGACATATCTCAAATAGCAATTCCTTATGATGATGTAGACAAAGAATTTCTAGAAAAGCCAAAGAAATGGAGTACAAAAGGAATAAGCAAATTCATGAATGTAATGGGAATAACCAGTTCATTAATAGACGTACTTGCATTTTTAGGCTTCTGGTTCTTATTTGGATACAATGCAAGCAAAGAAACATTCTTCCAAACAGCATGGTTTGTAGAATGCTTAATATCAGAAACAATGATAATCCATTACGTGCGTACAGCTAAAAGGCCATTCATAGAATCAAGAGCAAATAAATGGCTAACACTCGGAACTTTTGGAACAATAATTGGAACAATATTAACACCAATATTGCTACACAACATACCAAGCTTCCATTTCGAAATATTACCACTAAAATATTATGGATTTGTAATACTGCTATTGGCAATATATTCAGTGTTAGTAGAAATAATAAAGAAAATATACATAAAGAAAAATGGGGAATGGCTATAAAATTTATAGTAAAATCCTCTTGCAATAAAATTTTAGTAATGGTATTATAGTAGTGTAAAATTACTAAAGGTGGAATGATTATGAAAAAAACGAAAGAATTAGAAAGCGAAGAGACTTCAGTTTCAATGGATAAAATATTAAAAATAGAATCATTAGAAGATGCAAAAGAATTTGAAAGAGTTGCTAGTGGTCGTAAATTTTGCAAAAGAGGTACGAGAGTTCAAGATATATGTGAAGAAGAAGTTGAAAATTACATATGCAGAACCAGAGGAAATCTATTATTAAGATGGTACTTGCACAGAAAAATGAAAAAGAATAAAGAAAAACTTTTATTAGAAAGCAGAGTAACCAGTGTAATAAGAGCATTGGCAGTTGCTTACATAGAAGAAAACGATGAAATAGACGAAGAAATAGTAACAAAAAATGTTAAGAACATAATCTTAGTAAAAACAAAAGAATACATGTCTAAATAGAAAATTCGCCCAATAGGGACGCCCCTTTTTGGGCGAAAAATTAAGAACTAAATCAAATTTAAAAAATAAGGTAAAGCACGCCTTACGAGGAGTTTGAAAGAGCTCTGAATAAAAGCATCATAATAATTATTGAAGAGGAACGTTAAAAAAATATAGACGTTCTTCTTTTTTATTAGAAAAATTGAAAATATTTAAACTGTGAGCTAATATACTATTTTTCTTAAATTCTCTATAAACGAAAAAATGCAATACGACCAAATACAACAAAAGACGACAAATTGAAAAAGTTAAAGAAAAACTATTGCACACGTGTGAAAATAATGATATCATCTAGGTGGAGTATTTATATCTATAACGTGTATAGAAATAAATACGATTAATGCAACAAAAATATATACGTGGTAGATGTATGTACGAAAGTTAAATTTTATAGTAAAAAAGCACTTAATTGAATTTATAGAAATACAATTAAGTAAAAAAATTAAAAATTAAATTCAACTAAAAACAAAATTCTTAAAATAAGAAATTTAAAAGAAAAAGAAAAATATGAAGTATATGAATAAAAATATAAGAAATAGTTGAAAATAATAAAAAGTACATAAGTAATAAAAAATAATATGTTTATAATTTATGAAAATAAATTTTATAAAACTATTATACGAGGAGGAGAACAATATGAAAAATAATAAGGGTATAACCCTAGTTGCGTTTGCAATTAGTAGGAAATGTGTTCGATATTAGAAAAGAACTTGAACCCTTTGTGAGAGTAGAGAAAACCAGAGAAAAATATAACCATGTTGAAGTGAATTTATATGTAGAAATTGCATAAAATTGATAAATCTTCGAGTAGAATTGCTAAAATTTTTAAATATGATAAAATAAGAATAATAAAAAATTAGGGGTGATTCTATATGAAAAAAATAAAAGTTAAAACAAGTAAATCGGAAAAAGATTTAATAGTAAAATCATTAGTAAAAATGAGAAACAAATTAATAAGGGAAAATAAATCAGCAGAGCCAGTAAATGAACTATTGATAAAGTTAATTGAAAATAAATAAATACATAAACGAAGAAGCTAGTCGAGAGATTAGCTTTTTTTGTTGCAAAAATATGAAAGGAGTAAAAAAATGGAAGGTTATGAAGCAATTAAATATTTAGACAATTTAGAAGTTGGTATGTTCTGTACTGTTAATTTGCCAATATATAGTGGTCAAATAATTCCAGTTACAGCTATGTATATGGGAAAAGACGAAATGGGTAGATATACATTTAATGATACTAATATCTTTAAAATGTCAAAGGATTTTATACAAGAAAAAGGTATATCACTTCAAAAGAGTTTTAATGAAGATAAGGCATTAGAAATTTATGCAAAAGTTAGAAAGAATATAGAAAGAAAAATGAGTAAGGAGAGGTAATAACATGGAGAAAATGAAACATTTAAAATTTACAAGAGAAAACTTATTTAATAGTGAAACATTACAACAGTATGATGAAGAAGGACAAAAAATATTTTTGAGTTATATGTTATATAAAGGGTATGATTTTGAAATTAAGAAAAATGAAATTATATTTACTGGAATTGTATCTGAAAAACAAGTTGAAAGTGTGATAAAAAGATATAACAAAGAAAGTCAAATTAGTGATTTGAAAAATAAAAAATACATTGCAGATGAAATTGAAAATGTGGGAGTAAATGAGTATAAAAGAAATATTGATAAAAAATTAAAAGGTTTTGAAATAGATAGAGAAGCAAGATAGAACAAGTTAAAATAAACTTGTTCTTTTACATAGTCATTATTTAATAATGGCTAAATGTTAAGGAAGGAGGTTTTTATAATGTCAAAGTGTAAAGTAATTGCTATTGCAAATCAAAAGCGGTGGAGTTGCAAAGACAACAACAGTTGCCAATCTAGGAAATTGTTTAGTAAGAAATGGAAAGAAAGTTTTATTGATTGATTTTGATCCACAAGCAGATTTAACAAGTTCATTAGGATTTAAAAATGCAGATGGAATGGAACATACAATAAAGACTTTAATGGAAAAGATTATAACAAAACAACCAATAGATAAAAAGGAAGCAATCATAACTAATGAAGAAAATATTGATTTAGTACCATCAAATATTGAATTAGAAGCATTAGAAGCATCAATGATAAATTTTGAAAATAGAGAAAATATATTAAGAAATTATATTTCAAAAGTAAAAGATGATTATGATTATATTTTAATAGATTGTCGACCGTCTTTGGGTTTGCTTACAATAAATGCTTTGGCTAGTGCAGATAGTGTTGTAATACCAATTCAACCTCAATATTTGGCTTTAAAAGGAATGACACAGTTAGTACAAGCAGTTGATAAGGTAAGAGTTAATATTAATCCAAAATTGAAAATAGAAGGTATATTATTGACTCTAGCAGACATGAACACAAATCTTGCAAAAACTTGTGAAGAAACAGTTAGAAGAAATTACGGAGGAAGAATAAAAGTTTTTAAAACTGTTATACCAAGAGGAGTAAAAGCAGCAGAAAGCACTATTGATGGTAAAAGCATTTATGCTTATGATAAGAAAAGTAAACCAGCAATAGCTTACGAAGAATTTGCAAAGGAGGTGTTAAAAGATAGCAACAGGGAAAGATTTAGGACTTCCGAGTGTAGATGATTTATTTAAGTTTAGTACAGATAAAGGAAAAATGGAAAGCATTATAATGATTCCTATTAATCAAATAACGAGTTTTCCAAATCATCCATTTAAAGTTAGAGATGACGAAAAGATGATGGAAACTGTTGAAAGTGTAAAGAAAAGAGGAGTTATTTTTCCAGCAATAGTAAGAAAGAAAAAAGATGGCACTTATGAAATGGTAGCTGGACATAGAAGAAGGAGAGCTTGTCAGTTAGCACAATTATCTGAAATGCCATGTATTGTGAGAGAGCTTACAGATGATGAGGCAACAATTTTAATGGTAGATAGCAATGTGCAAAGAGAAGAAATATTACCTTCTGAAAGAGCTTGGGCTTTTAAAATGAAATTAGAAGCACTTAATAGACAAGGAAAAAGGGTTGATTTAACTTCTACACCATCGGTGCAGAAGTTGTCAGTAGAAATTGTAGCTGAAGAATTTGGAATAAGTAGAGAACAAGTAAGAAGATATGTTGCACTTACAAATTTAGATAGTGCTTTATTAAAAATGGTTGATGAAAATAAAATAGCATTAAGACCAGCAGTTCAAATTTCTTACATGAAAAAACAAGACCAAAAAGAATTATTAGATGCAATAGAATCCTTTGATGCTACACCATCAGAAAAACAAGCAAAGCTTTTAAGAGATTTAAGTGAAAAGGGAATACTAGATAGAGATAAAATAGATGAGATTATGGCAGAAGAAAAGCCAAATCAAGTAATACAATATAAAATAAAATATGAAAGATTTAGAAAGTATTTGCCTAAAAATGTTGAAACAGAGCAAGAAGTAGAAGATTTTTTGTTGATATGTATTAAAGAACATTATAATAGGGTTAAACAAAGAGAAATGGTTAGATAAGTATGTGGGAGTACAAAAATTATAATTTATACATTTGAAAATAATAAGGTCTTATAGTAAGATAAATAAAAAAAGGAGTGATTTTATTATGAGTAGAAAATTAAAAATTATAATTTTAATAATGGCAGTTATTTGTATTATTTTACTAGGAACATCAATTTACTTGCTAACAAAAAAGAAAAATCAAACTAATAATGGGGAAAATAATGAGATTTTAAACAATGCTATAACCGAAAATGCAGTTGAAGAAAATATAGAAAAGGATAATGTAATTAATACAGTAGAACAAAATGAAATTGTAGAACAGAGTAATGAAAAAATTAAACAGACAGAGCAACCAAAACAAACAGAAGTTGAAACTAAAAATACAATAAAAAATACAACAACTAAAGCAAATAATAAAACAGAAACACAAAAAGAAGTTCAAAAGCAAGAGAAACAGACAACAACAAAAGTTGAAGAAAAACAGGAAACTAAAGCTGAAGAACAAAAACCACAAGAAACTAAAAAAGAAGAAAACAAAGTAGTAAGATGTACTACAAATAATAATCATGGAATGAATATAGGAAATTCTAATAGATGGTTTGACACATATAATAGTGCAGTAGCATATTATGATAATCTTATTAGTAATTATGGAAGTAAACTTCGTGCTGAAGAAATTACAATAGAAGAATATGATAAAAAATGCCCATGCGGTTATGAAACATGGAGTTGTCCTTATTGTGGCAAATGGACTGTAAATTTTTATTATAGATAATTAAATAATATTTAGTAGGAACAAGTTATATTACTTGTTCTTTTTTTGTTAAAAGGAGGGTTTAAACAAGATGCAAAAATCGAAATTAAAAAGATTTATAGCAAGTATTTTATTAATGATTACAATGATTAGCTCTACAACTCCTATTTTTGCTGCTTCAGGTAGTGGAAAATATGTTGGGGGACAATACGATTCAGGTATGTATACAACGGACAATCAGGGATCTAAAGTAGGAATATTAATAAGAAAATTAATAAATAATAGAACAGGAGAAAAACATACAGTATTTTGTGCAGAGCATGGTATTGATTTTAAGACAGGTGTTGTTTATAATGGACAATATTATACGCCAACAAATTCTGCAATGAGAAAAGCCTGCAAAATAGCTTATTTAGGTTGGTATAAAGACCAAGGAGATTATGTTATTGATGGAGGTATTCTTGCAGGAGATATGATATATGTAAAACAGGCTTATGTGTTTACTCAACAATACATTTGGGAAACATTAGGTCAATCAAATGCCACATTTATAAATACAGAAAATCAACAAGCTTATGAGAATTTTAAAGCTAATATAAATAGCCAACTAGATAATTTTGCAAAAAGACCAAGTTTTGATGCAACAACAATAACAGTACAAGCAGGAGAAAGTAAAACAATTACAGATATAAATGGGGTGTTAGCAAACTATCCAGCTATTGATAGAACAACAAACGGAATAAGAGTTGTTCATACAAGTGGAAGCAATCAAATGACTATCACACCAGATGAAAATATTTCAATAGAAAATTATACTATTGCAGATGATGAATTTAAGTCATGGGGAATGGTTAAAAATGAAACATCTGATAGAGATTCAATGGTTTATTTTGAATTTTCTTCTGGCATTCAAGACCAATTATATTCAATGGCTTATAATGATCCAATTACTTTAAGAATTAGTCTTAAAATTGATTTATATGGAAAATTAGAGCTACAAAAATTAGATACAACTGGTAAATTAGTAGATGGAGCAATTTATAATGTTTCTAGTTCTAATGGATACAACAATGATGTTGAAGTGAAAAACGGAAAAATAGTTGTTGAAAAACTAAAAAAAGGAACATATACAGTTAAAGAAAAAAATGCACCAGCAGGTTATTTACTAGATAAGAAAGCTTACAATGTTGAAGTAAAAGCAAATGAAGTATCAACACAAGCTATAAAAAATACAGAACCTACTGGTTCGGTTAAAATAACTAAATCAGATATTGTTACTGGAAGAGATAACAGAATAGATAAAACAAGTCATCATGGAGATGCAACAATGAATGGTGCGACTTATGTATTAACTGCAAGTGAAGATATTTATAATAAAAGTAAATCATTAAAATATTTTTCAAAAAATGATGAAATTGCAATAGCAAAATTTAATGAATATGGAAAAGCAACTATAAGTATTACAGCTAAAAATTCAAACTTAAACTTAAAAGTAGAGAATGATTATATAACAGGATTACCACTTGGAAAATATAACTGGAAAGAAACAAATGCACCAATTGGTTATAAATTAGATACTAATATATATAATTTTGAATTTGAATATAAAGATCAAAACACAAATGTTATAAAAAAAGAAATTAATGTAACAGAGGATGTGCAAAGAGCAAGATTTGAGATAATTAAAATATCATCAAATGATAATACAACAGCTAATAAAATTGCTAATGCTGAATTTACAGTAATACTTTCAAAATATGTTGATTATTATGGAAGCTTTGAAGAAGCAGCAAAGCATTTGAATGAATATGCAGAAGATGAATATGATATTTTGAAAACAGATGGAAATGGTCATGCAACATCGAAATTACTAGCTTATGGAATATATGAAGGAAGAGAAACTAAAACACCATCTGATGAAATAGAAACTGTAGAACCTTTTTATATCAATATTGATAAAAATAGTGATGGAATTATAAAAGAATTTGTTGAAAATGATTTACCATTTACAAGTTATTTGAAACTTGTTAAAGTTGATAAGAAAACAGGTAAGAATGTAACATTTTCCAATACTACATTTAGTTTATCAAAATTAAATGAAAATACAAAACAATGGGAAAAAGTTAAGTGTAAAACTGGAATATTCTCACATGACAAATGGAAAACAGATAAAAATGCTATAGCATATACTGAAACTAAACTTGAAGCTGGAACATATAAAGCTGATGAAATACTTACACCTAATGGTTTTCTTGAATTAGAAGAACCTGTTGTTTTTAAAATAAATAGAAGTAATAAAACACTTGAATTTGATGAAGATTATGATGCGTATATTACTGTTACAATTGCTAATGAGCAACCAACAGGAAAATTAAATATAGATAAATCAGTTGTTTTGAATGATAATGTGGATTTATCATTAGTAGATACATCTGATTTAAGTAAAATCAAGTTTAGATTAAAAGCTAAAGAAAATATAATTGACTATGCAGATGGCAGTGTGATTTATGAAAAAGGAAAGAGTGTTAAAGAATTTAATTTAAGCAAAGATGGGAAATACACTATTGAAAATTTACCTATGGGAGTATATGAATTAGAAGAAATTGAAACATTACAAGGTTTAGTTTTAAATACAACACCAATTGAAGTCAAATTTGAAAAGAAAGATAATACAACTAAAGTTTACACTAAAGATATAAAAATAGAAAATAAACCTACAATTTTTGAATTTTCAAAAACAGATGTTACAGGAGATAAAGAACTTGTTGGGGCAGAACTTAAAGTGTTTGATGAAAATAAGAAAATAGTAGATTCATGGAAATCTAAAGAAACTACTCATAAGATAGAAGGATTAGAAGTTGGAAAAACTTATACTTTAGAAGAAAAAATTGCACCAAATGGATTTGTTAAAGCAACAAGCATTCAATTTAAAGTAGAAAGCAAAACTGAAATTCAAAAAGTAACAATGATTGATAAAATTGTTAGTGTTTCAAAGCAAAATATTGCAGGGGACGAAATTGAAGGAGCTAAATTACGAATTGAAAATGAAAATAGCGAAATAGTTGATAGTTGGACATCGACAAAAGAACCCCATATTGTAAATGGACTTGAAGAAGGTAAAAAATATATTCTATATGAAGACTATGCACCAGATGGATATGTTATATCAAATAAAATAGAATTTACAGTAAATAAAGATAAAGTAAATCAAGAAATTAGAATGATTGATAAAGTTGTAACAATAACAAAAGAAAATATAACAGGAAAAGAAGTTGAAGGTGCAAAAATGAGGGTAGTAGATGAAGATGAAAACGAAATAGATAGTTGGACGTCAACAAAAGAACCTCATAAAGTAAATGGACTTGAAGAAGGAAAAAAATATATTCTATATGAAGATTATGCACCAGATGGATATGTTATATCAAATAAAATAGAATTTACAGTAAGCGAAGATAAAGAAACTCAAAAAATAACAATGGTTGATAAAATTGTTGAAATTTCAAAGACAGATTTAGTAACAGGCGAAGAAGTTGAGGGAGCAGAACTGGAAGTTCAAGATAAAGAAACAGAAAAAATAATAGATAAATGGACTTCAACAAAAGAAGCTCATAAAGTAACAGGACTAGAAGAAAATAGAACTTATATTTTAAGGGAAAAAACTGCACCTTATGGTTATGAAACAACAGAAGAAATAGAATTTGTAGTATCTGAAAATAAAGAAACTCAAAAAATAGAAATGAAAGATATGCCAATTTTACAAAATATAAAATTAGTAAAAATTGATGCAAATACTAAAGAAAGTATCAAAGAAAAATTCACATTTGGATTATATGAAGATGAAGAATGTAAAGATTTAATTAAAGAGTATGAATCAAATAAAGAAGAAGGAACAATAATATTTGAAGATTTAAGATATGGAACTTTCTTTGTAAAAGAAATTAAAGCTCCAAATGGATATGTGATTTCTGATAAAGTTATTAAAATTGAAATTAATGATAAGGGTGTATTTATTGATGATGTAAAAGTTGAAGGAGAAAATTCTTTATATACTTTTGAATTTGAAAATGCACCTATTGATACACCAAAAACAGGAGATGATAGTAAAACAACTATCTATGCTGGAGTATTAGGATTATCATTATTAACCTTAGTAGGTTTAGGAGTATACGAATATAAAAGAAAAAAATTAGTAAATAAAAAATAATATATGGGTGGCTAAAAAAAGCCACCTTAAATATTTTAGGAGGTAAATATGCCACAATATACTTTACAACAAAGTGTAAAGACATTAGAAAAAATATTTGAGAATAATATAGATACAGAGCAAAAAATAAAAAATTTAAAATGGGAAAATTTAAAACAATTTAGCCCAGTAGAAAAAAGTTTTATTATGGATTTAAAAGAAGCAGTTGCTAAAAGAAAAATTATTGAGTTTTTAGCAGGAAAGGAAGATAAAGAGTAGATAAACAATGATTGAATATTATAAAAAACCAACAGTAAAATTTATCGTAAACAAAGGTAATTTTAATAAATTAATGGGAATATTAACATTCCAAGAAGAAAATATTATAACTCAAGAGTGGAAAGAAAGTGCAACAAAATTAAAAGAATTATTATTAAGATATTCTTTACCACAAAAAGACGAAGAAGGAGAAATATCAATTATAGATATTGCATTATTCCAAAAGGAAGCAGCAGAGATGATTGTATTATTGCTTTCAGCATTAGATAGAGTACAAATTGATGAAGATTATACAAAATTAATGAAAAGACAATAGTTATAGGAGGTTGAGAGTTGGGAAAAATAAAGGAAACTAGGCAACTCTATAAAACTACTTTAAAAGAAATTTCAAGTTCACCGAGTAACTGGAGAACTTTTTTAGATAGTAGTGCTTGGAATTTTAAATATGATTTTGATGATCAAGTTCTAATATTTGCACAAAGACCAGATGCAAGAGCTTGTGCAACAATGGATGAATGGAATAGAAAATTAAAAAGATGGGTAAATAATAGGGCAGAAGCTATTTATGTGTATGACAAAAATCCTAATAGTGAATATCCATTTAAATTAGTATTTGACTTATCCGATACTCATAATTATAATAATACTGAATATAAATTATGGAATATAAAACAAGAGTATGAAAAAGATATTATTGAAGATTTAGAAGCAAATTTTGGAGATATGGATTTAAAGGAAGATTTATCGAAAGCTATAATTAGTGCAAGTTATAACATGGTTGTAGATGATATTGAAGATTATCTAACGGATATTATAAAAAATAAATCTAACACAATGTTAAATGATATATCAGATGATGAAATTAAAGATATATTAATAGGAATAACTTGGGCAAGTGTTAGTTATATGCTAATGATAAGATGTGGAATAAATGCTAGAGAAAACATTTCTGAAAATGAATTTGAATTTTTAAAATATTTTAATAGTCCAGAACTTTTTACAATATTAGGTGCAAGTGTTAGTGATATTGCAGAATCAGGTTTAAGAGAAATAGCAAAAACAGTTTCAACTCTACAAAAAAAGGAAAATTTAAAAAATCGTACATTTGCAAAAAATGAAAATGAGATATATTCTAATGATAATAATATAAATGAAGGAGGGGTTGAAAATGTTAGAGAAAATAGAGTACACGAAACAGGGAGATTACTTGATACCAAATCTAACAATGAAAAAGGAGAAAATTCCAGCAGGAAAATATTCGATGATGAGGTACAATTACCTATTGAACCACAAGAATCACGAACTAACAATATTGGTAATGAACAACGAATTAAACAGTCATTTACAGGAAATACAAGACCAAGCGAGCAAGAGAGTGGAAATACTAGTGGAAGAGATGGCGAAGAAGGAGAATATAACAGAAGAATTGAAAGCCCAAGATCAAATGAAATGGGTTGGCTTGATGAACAATATCAAGATGACAGCAGAGGAGATAGTAGCAACAGAACTGATTTATCAATAGAAGAAAGTCAATTTAGAAGAACATTAACTGAAGAAGAAATGCGAAGTAAATTAGATTTTCTACAAGATGAATATGTAAGTGATATTTTAAATAATATAGATAATTTAAAAGTTACAAAAAAAGATATTAGAGAATTTTATCAAAATAATTTAACTGAAAATGATAGAGTTGAATTTATAAAAAAGGCATTTGGAGATGCTTATACTGAAATTGTAGTAAATGATACAAGATTAGGTTATAAAGCTTACGAAAATGTTTTACATCTTTGGAAAGATGGTTATTTGAATAGAACAGCAGAAGTCTATTATAAATGGAATTATATTGCAGAATATATTGAAGGACTTATAATGGTCAATGAATTTCATGATATGCACAAACCAGTAAAATCTTATGATGAACAAATGCAGTTATTACAAGTAGAAGCAATGAATGCTCCTACTTTTTCTTTTACTCAAGAAATAATTGATTATGAGCTAACAAGGGGTAGCAATATACAAGAAAGTAAAATGAGAATATATAATCAATTTATCAATAGTCTATCAAGTGAAGAAAATATAAAATTTCTTAAAAATGAATATGGTTGGGGTGGTGGCAGTACAATTCATATTGGAACAAGAATAGGTTATCAATATGATGGAAAAGGAATTACTTTAACCAGAGGAAAAAGAGAAAATGAAGAAACTACTATAATAACTTGGAATGTAGCAGAAAAAAGAATTAAAGAATTAATAAAATTAGATAAATATTTAAATTCAAAGGAAAAGGAAGAATATTCAAATTGGCTAAAACAAAAAGAAATTGATAGGGAATTACAGGAAAGTAAGAAAAAACTATTAGAAGAAAGTAAAAAACAAAAAGAAGATGCCGAACAACAATTAGCAGAAAGATTATATAAATTTGTTAAGGACTTTGATTTTTATAACTATGTTGATAATACAGAAATGTATCGTTCAGAAGAAGATAATATAAATATTATAGAAGCTGATATAAATGATACAAATAATGTAAAAGATTATATAAAAGAATTAAAAGAAATAATAGATGATAGTAGATTATCTAATGAAGATTTAAAAGAAGTTCAAGAATTAGTTTATATATTAGAACAAAGAGTACCAAAATATAAATATCATTTAGGAGATACTATTTATATAGGTTCAGATGAATATGAATTTGCTGGGATTAATAATGGGATAGTAAAATTATATGATGTTAAATTTCCATTATTTAATAAAGAAATGCCTTTTGAAGAATTTGAAAGAAAGGTACAAGAAAACTATGCAAATGAACATTTAATTGTAAAAGATAAACAAATTCAACATATAGAAACTGCAAAACAAAACAATGAAGAAAAATATCAAGATGATGTTGTTGAACAAGAACAAGAGAAACATGAAGAAACAAAGCAAATAGAAAATAATATTGAAAAATTAGATATAGAAATAAAAAAGCAGGTAAAACCTAAAAGAACAAAAATCCAAGATTATGTTTTGCATCCAGAAATACCAATAAATGAAAGAAATAATTTTAAAATTAATAATGAGAATTTAGGGGTAGGAACGCCAAGAGAAAAATTCGCAAAAAATGTAGCAGCAATTCAAGTTCTAAAAAAGTGTGAAAATGAAAATCGATATGCAACACTAGAAGAACAAGAAATTTTGTCGAATTATGTTGGTTGGGGAGGATTACAGCAAGCATTTGATGAGAAAGATAGTAGTTGGACAAATGAATATAGAATTTTAAAAGAATTATTAACAGAAGATGAGTATAAAAGTGCAAGAGAATCAACATTGACAGCATTTTATACTCCACCAGTAGTAATTAATTCAATTTATGAAGTTCTACAAAATATGGGACTAAAAGAAGCAAATGTATTAGAACCAGCCTGTGGAACTGGAAATTTTTTAGGACTGTTACCTAAAGAGCTTTTAAATTGTAAAATTTATGGTGTTGAGAAAGATAGTATATCAGGAAGAATTGCACAACAACTATATCAAAAATCTACAATAGCTATAAGTGGATATGAAAAAGTAGATATGCCAGATAGTTTTTTTGATGTTGCAATTGGAAATGTACCTTTTGGAGATATATCTATAAATGATAGAAAGTATAATAAAAATCATTTTCTTATTCATGATTACTTTTTTGCAAAAACAATAGATAAAGTACGACCACGGAGGAATTGTTGCTTTTGTTACATCAAAAGGAACAATGGATAAGAAGAGTCCAGATGTAAGAAAATATATTGCTCAAAGAGCTGACCTTTTGGGAGCAATAAGATTACCCAATAACACATTTTCAAAGAACGCAGGAACAGAGGTAACATCTGATATTCTTTTCTTTCAAAAAAGAGAAAATATGACAGATATTATGCCAGATTGGGTATATTTAGATGAAAATCAAGATGGAATAATAATGAATAAATATTTTGTTGATAATCCAGATATGATTTTAGGTCAGATGCAAATGGTAAGTGGTAGATTTGGAAATGTAGCAGAATGCAAAGCATTTGATGGAATAGATTTAAAAACATTATTAAGTGAAGCAGTAGACAAAATAAATGGAGAAATAACGGAATATACAGTTGGAGATATTGAAGAAAATGAACAAGTAGCAATACCAGCAGATCCTAATGTGAAAAATTATTCTTATGCTTTAATAGATGGAAAAGTATATTTTAGAGAAAACAGCTTAATGATGGAACAAGATTTACCAATTACTACAATGAGTAGAATAAAAGGTATGATAGATCTTCGTGATGCAACTTATGATTTAATTGATTTACAAACTGAAAATTATCCTGATGAAAATATAAAAGTAGCTCAAAATAAATTAAATAGGCTATATGATGAATATGTAAAAAAATATGGAAGAATAAATAGTAGAGGAAATAAACTAGCCTTTGAAGCAGATAGTAGTTATTATTTATTGTGTTCATTAGAAGTAATGGATGATGGAAAGTTTAAGAGAAAAGCAGATATGTTCTCAAAAAGAACAATAAACGCATACAAGGAAATTACAAATGTTGATACAGCAAATGAAGCACTTATTGTTTCATTATCAGAAAAGGCAAAAGTTGATTTAGAGTATATGTCAAAACTTACAGCTAAAAGTCAAGATGAAATAATAAAAGAATTAGAAGGCATAATTTATAAAGTTCCAATGGAAGATAATAAGTATGTTACAGCAGATGAATATCTTTCTGGCAATATAAGAGAAAAATTAAAATTAGCAGAAGCGTTGGTAGAAACACATCCAGAATTTAAAATTAATATTGAAGGATTAAAAAAAGTTATGCCTGAAGATATTAAAGCAAGTGATATAGGTGTAAAGTTAGGTTCTACTTGGATACCACAAGAAATAATTAATGAGTTTATGTATCAATTATTAAATACTGGAAGTTATGAACAAGGAAAAATAAAAGCTAATTACAGCAGTTTTACTGGAGCATGGTATATATCATGTAAAAGTTATGATTATGGAAATGTAAAAGCATATAATGCTTATGGAACTTCAAGAATAAATGCGTACGAAATAATAGAAAAAACACTAAATTTAAAAGATGTTAAAATCTATGATACAAAAACGGATATAGATGGAAATAAAATAAGGGAGTTTAATGGTAAAGAAACAGCTATTGCACAGGCAAAACAAGAACAAATAAAACAAGCATTTACAGATTGGATTTTCAAAGATCAAGAAAGAAGAGAAAAGTTAGTTAGATTATATAATGATACTTTTAATAGTATTAGACCAAGAACTTATGATGGAAGTCATTTGAAATTTGCAGGAATGAGTCCAGAAATAACATTGAGAAAACATCAGGAGAATGCAATAGCTCATATATTGTATGGTAAAAATACTCTTTTAGCACATGAAGTAGGAGCTGGTAAAACTTTTGAAATGGTAGCAGGTGCTATGGAAAGTAAAAGACTTGGACTATGTAACAAGTCTATTTTTGTTGTTCCAAACCACATCATTGAACAGTTTGGAAGTGAATTTTTACAACTATATCCGTCAGCAAACATTTTAGTTGCTACAAAAAAAGACTTTGCTACAGCAAATCGTAAAAAGTTTTGCAGTAGAATTGCGACAGGGGATTACGATGCGATTATAATTGGACATAGTCAATTTGAAAGAATACCAATGTCTTATGAAAGACAACAAGTATTAATTGATAATCAAATTAGAACAATTATAAATGGGATTGAAGAAGCTAAAAGGAATAATGCAGAGAACTTTACTATTAAGCAAATGGAAAAAACAAGAAGAGGTTTAGAAAATAAATTAGAAAAGCTAAAAGCAGACCATAGAAAAGATAATGTAATTAATTTTGAGCAACTTGGAATTGACAAGATGTTTGTAGATGAAGCTCATAATTATAAGAATTTGTTTTTATATACAAAAATGACAAATGTTGGTGGAATTACACAAACGGATGCACAAAAAAGTAGTGATATGTTTATGAAATGTCGATATTTAGATGAAATTACAGGTGGAAAGGGAGTTGTGTTTGCAACAGGTACACCAGTAAGTAATTCTATGGTTGAACTATATACAATGCAGAGATATTTACAATATGATGAATTGGAAAGAATGCACTTGGAAAACTTTGATAACTGGGCATCTACATTTGGAGAAACAGTAACAGCAATGGAACTTTCACCAGATGGAACGAGTTATAGAAGTAAGACTAGGTTTTCACAATTTCATAATTTACCAGAGCTGATGAGTATGTTTAGAGAAACAGCAGATATTCAAACAGCAGACACTTTAAATCTTCCGACACCTGAAGTTATAACACACAATATTTTAGTGCAACCGAGTGAAATTCAAAAAGAAATGGTTTCTAAACTTGCAGAAAGAGCAGAAGATATAAGAAAAGGAAATATAGATCCTAAAAAAGATAATATGCTTAAAATAACAAATGAAGGTAGGCAATTGGCTTTAGACCAAAGACTGATGAATGATATGATAGAAGATAATGAAAATAGTAAAGTATCTACTTGTGCTAATAATATTTATAAGCTATGGGAACAAAACAAAGAAGAAAAATTAACACAGTTGGTATTTTGCGATTTGTCTACACCAAAAAGATTTGAAGAAAAATTTGATGAAGATGGCAATTATGTTTTTACAGATGTTTATAATGATTTGAGAAAAAAATTAGTATTAAAAGGCATACCAAGAGAAGAAGTTGCTTTTATACATGAAGCTGATAATGAAAGTAAAAAGAAGGAACTATTTGCTAAAGTAAGAAAAGGCGAAGTTAGAGTTTTAATTGGTAGTACAAGTAAAATGGGAGCAGGAACAAATGTGCAAGATAGAATAATTGCTCTGCATCATTTAGATACTCCGTATAGACCAGCAGATTTAACTCAGAGAAATGGTAGAGGTGTAAGGCAAGGAAATAGAAACAAATCAGTGCATATATTTACTTATGTTACAGAAAGAACCTTTGATGCTTATTTATTTCAAATGCTAGAAAGAAAACAAAAATTTATTTCACAAATAATGACCTCAAAGACTCCAGACAGATCAATGGAAGATATTGATGATAAAGCATTAAGTTATGGAGAGATTAAAGCATTAGCTACTGGAAATAAAGTAATATTAGAAAAGACACAATTGGAGTCTGACTTATCTAAATTAAAGATTATTAAACAAAGTTATTTAAGCCAAATTTACGATTTACAGGACAAGGTGGCAAAAGATTATCCTAATAAAATAAAAGAGCTTGAAACTCAAAAAGAAGCTTATGAAAATGATGTTAAGCAAGTAGAAAATAATACAATCAATAATTCGGAAGGCTTTTCTAAAATGATTATAAAAGGTGTAGAATATGCTGATAAAGAACAGGCAGGAAAAGCATTATTAGAAGCTTGTGAAAACAAATCTAAAGCTGATGAAGAACTAATTGGAGAGTACAGAGGATTTAAAATGCTATTATCTTTTGATACACTTCAAAAACAATTTAATATGACTTTAAAAAATGAATATAGTTATCATACAGCACTTGGAACAGATGTCTTTGGTAATATAACTAGATTAAATAATACCTTAGAGGGTATAGAAGGAAACATTAAATACGCTGTAAATGATATAGAATTTATAAAAAGACAAATTGTAAATGCTAAAATAGAATTAGATAAACCATTTGAAAAAGAAAATGAAATCAAAGAAAAAACAAAAAGACTACAAGAAATAAATATTGAGCTTGGAATAGATGAAAACGAAAAGCAAGTTATGGATGAGCCAGAAAATGATGAACTGGAAAAAGAAAATAAAGAGAAAAATTTAGAAAGATAATACAGATAACAGCTGTATTATTTTTTTGTTTTAGGAGGTGTTTTATTGCCATATATACCACCAGAAATAGTAGAAAAAGCAAAAGAAATGGATGTTTTAACTTATTTACAAAACTATGAACCAAACGAATTAGTTAAAGTTGGAAATGGAACTTACAGCACAAAAACACACGATAGTATAAGAATTAGTAATGGATTATGGAATTGGTTTTCAAGAGGTGTAGGAGGAAAAAATGCAGTTTCTTACTTAATGAAAGTTAAGAATTATTCTTTTTTGGATGCTATACAAACAATTATAGGTAATGTAAGTGTTAAACAGCCTGTAATTTATAGAGAAGAAAAGAAAGAAAAAACAGAATTTGTTTTGCCATTAAAATCAATTAATTCAGAAAGGGCAAAGAGATATTTAGTAAAAAGAGGAATTGATTTAGAGATAATTAATGAGTGTATAAATAGTGGATTAATTTATGAAAGTGAGCCAAATCATAATGTTGTTTTTCTTGGTACAGATGAAGAAAAAAAGTATAAATATGCTTTCTTTAGAGGAACAAATGATACAAGATTTATGGGAGAATCGAAAGGAAGTGATAAGGCATACACATTTAGATTACTTTCAAATAATGAAAGTAAGAGAGTTCATTTATTTGAAAGTGCAATAGATTTATTATCTTATGCAACGCTATTAAAAATGAAAAATATTGATTGGAAAAATGAAAATATGATTTCACTGGGTGGAGTAAATAAACCATCAAAAGAACAAGAAGTTAATGATAAGATTCCAATAGCAATTATAAAATTTTTAGAAAATAATTCTAATATAAAGCAAATATATTTGCATTTTGATAATGATGAAATTGGAGAAAAAGCAAGCAAAGCACTTATGGAAAAATTGTCTAATAAATATGAAGTGATAGATAATCGACCACCAGTAGGTAAAGATTGTAATGATTATTTAAAATATGTTTTAGATTTTCAAAACATAAATAGGCAAGCAAATAATAAAAGAATTTATGAAAAAGTAAGATAAAATTTGGAGGAAAAAATTAGAATGAACAAATATAAAATTGAATTTAAACAAATATTTAATAGATTAGTAACAATATATGCAGAAGATGAAGAACAAGCAATGAAGGTAGTTGAACAAACTTATTTAAAAACAGATTTGCTAGATGATAATGAAAAAGATTTAGTGGGAATTGAAGCTAAAATCTTAGAAAAAAATGGAGAAAAAGTTGATAGAAAAGAAAAAATACCAGAAAATTTTGAAAACTTTTTAGATGAAAATGATATTGAATATCTTGAAGGTTTAACAAATGAGATTGAAGAAAATTTAGGAGAAATTAAAGAGGTTTTAGGAGCAAACATGGTTGAAGATTGTGCTTACAATAATTAAATAGAAAGATATTTTTATTTTAGGAAAATATAAAAATTTAAAAATCTTGTCCTAGCAAGCACTGCATTTGTACTCCCGCACAAATACAAATTATGGGGAAACCCCAATCCCCATAAAAATGATATTAAGAAGGAAAGGAAATTTTATTGAGAAAAAGAGATATAAAAAAGCAAGTTTGGTTAAATGAAAATGAAAATAAAATCTTAAAAGAGAATGCAAAAAAATGTGGCTTAAATGAAAGTTCTTATTTAAGAAATTTAATAATTGGTTATAAACCGAAAGAACAACCAACGGAAAAAATGTTTGAAATAATTAATCAATTAAAATATGTTGGAATTAATTTAAACCAAATTGCAAGAAAAGCAAACAGTTTAGGTTTAGTTGATGCTCCTTTTTATAAAAAAGTATGTTCAAAATGGAATGAATTATCGGAACAAATAAAAAAGGAATTTTTAGATGTAGAAAAAAATGGCAATAACTAAAATTAAAAAAATAAAAAAGAGATTAGACCATGTTATAGATTATACTACTAATCCTAGTAAAACAAGTAAAGAAAATTATAGTGATTTGCACAATGTAATTGAATATACAAAGGCTTCGTATAAAACAGAAGAACAATTATATGTAACTGCTTTGAATTGTGATCAAGAAACAATATATGAAGATATGATGAGAACGAAAAGAAGATTTAGTAAAACTGATGGGATTTTAGGATTTCATGTAATACAGTCTTTTAAAGAAAATGAAGTAACTCCAGAATTAGCACATAGAATTGGAGTACAACTTGCTAATGAACTTTGGAGTGATAAATATGAAGTTATAATTACAACACACTTAAATACTAATCATATTCACAATCACTTCTGTTTTAATTCTGTTTCATATATTGATGGAAAAAAATATCATGACTGTAATGAAACTTATGCTTTAATTAGAGAAACATCAGATAGAATTTGTGAAGAAAATAGATTGAGTGTAATTGAAGAAAAGAAATGTCCAAAAAGTAAAATTAATTATAATAATTTTTATAAGGGACAAGCTCAAAAATCTAGTTACAATATGATAGTAAAAGAAGATATTGATTATGCAATAGCACAAGCATTTTCTTATAATGATTTCTTATCAATATTAAGAAAAATGGATTATACAATTACAAATCGTTATGGAAAATTAAGTGTTAGAAAAGAACCATATAAAAGAAATATAAGAATAGAAAGAGCTTTTGGAGATGATTATAAAATTGAAAATATTGAAAAGAAAATATATGAAGTGTCAGCAACAAGAGAACCATTCCCAGAAGTAAGAAGTAAAATGTATAAAAGCAAAAGTAAAGTAAATTTAAAAAACAGAAAAAAAGCAACAGGTATAAAAGCATTGTATTTTCATTATTGTTTTTTACTAAAGGTTTTTCAAAAAAATAAGAATATACCTAAAAGATATTCAAAGGAATTAAAAGAAGATATAAAAAGAATGGACAAGATTTCTAACGAAACAAGATTTTTGTGTAACAAAGATATAAAGTCATTAGAAGAATTAAAAGCATATAAAAAATATTTAACTATTGATAGGAAAGAGTTAAAAAGCAAAATTGAAAGTTTATACAAAAAGAAGAAAAAAACAAATACAGAAATTAAAATTGAAAATATTAATACTGAAATAAAAATAATACAAGAAAAAATAAAAGAATTAAATTATGAAATTGAACTGGTTGAAGATATTGAACAAAGAGTACCAAAGATAAAAGAAAATATGGAAAAAGTTGAAAATGAAAATCCAGAACAAAGAAAGGAGAAAACAAGAGTTGAGCATATCAAGTGATTCGGCAGAACAAACTATTAGACTAACACTAGAAGGAGTTGAAGTGGTTGCTAGAATAAGTGGTGTAGCTGTAAAAAATATTGCAGCAGCATTATATACAATTTCTAAAGACCAAAAACAGACAAAAGGCAAAACAAGATTAAGCAACATGATAAAAAGTGATAATGAATTAAAAATCTTTTCAATAAAAAAGGAAGATTTACGAACATTTTATAGAGAAGCTAAAGGGTATGGAATTTTGTATTGTGCATTAGTTACCAAAAGTAATAAAAATATTGACGGTATGGTTGATATTATGGTTAGAGCAAAAGACGCACCACAGGTTAATAGAATTGTAGACAGATTTAATTTATCAACATTTAGTAAAGCGTCAATTCAAACTGATATTGAACAAGATAGAGAAAATGTAAAAAAAGAAAAAAATATATCTGATGCAGAACCAGATAAAGGAACAGAAAGAAAAGAAGTTAATGATAATATGGTAGAAGATATATTATTTACACCAAAAGAAAATTCAAATCAAAACCCCGAAGTAGCAAAGACGGAAAAAAGCCCTCTGTCAGAGCATTCCTTGAAGAGCAAAAGCAATTCCGAAGGGGTTACTGAACCTGTGAAAAAAGAATCTGTAAAAAAGAAATTAAAAGAAGCAGAAGCAGAGTTGAAGGTTGAAACGGAATTGAAGAAAACTCAAAAATTAAAAGAAAATGTAGTATTTGATTTACCAACAAAAAATGATACACAAATACCAAAACTAGATATTACAAATAAGGAAAGAGGAAAATAGATGATAGAATTAGAAGATGTATTTTCTAATTTTGAAAGAAAAAATAGAAAATACAATAAGGAAGAATGGATTGATTATAAAAGAAAAGAAAAACAAGATGTTTATAAGCTAATTGATGAAAGTGCAGAAAAAATAGTACAAAATGGCGAAGAATTTAAGAAATACCTAAATACTTTAAGTAAATTTGAACAATATTCTGTCGCAAATACTTTATTAATAAATGCACAAATGCCAGAAGCAATTATGCTAAAAGATTTTGATAACTGGACAAGCATTGGTGGTTATCCAAAGAAAAATAGAAAACCAGATATAAAAATATTAGAACCAGCAGACACTTATATGAGAGAAGATGGTAGTGTTGGAACTAATTATAATGTAAAATATTTGACAGATATTTCTCAAGTTAATATAAGGCAAAGAGCAAGAGAAATAAGATATGATGATAAATTATTATTAAAAGTTTTCTTACAATCAAGTCAAGCGAGAATTGAAGTTGTAGATAAAATTGAAAATACTGATAGAGTTGCACTATATGATTTTGAAAATGATGTTTTACAAATAGCTAGATGCGAAGATAGAACAAAACTTTTCAATGAATTGACGCAAGAATTAGCAAAACAAGAAATAGGCGAAAATTGTGATTATGCAGATTTTAAAGTCAATGCTGTATCGTATATGATTTGTAAAAAATATAATTTGAATTTTTTAAATTATAATATTACAGATATACCTTATGGTTTAACTACAATGTCAGCAAAAGAGATTAGAGAACAATTAGAGCCTATTCATGATTCTATGGAAAGTATAAGTGGAAGAATAAGTCATAATATCGAAAGTATTTCAAGACAAAATAGAGAAAAAGAACAAGCAAGATAGGAGGCAATTATTGGAAGAACAAATAATTTTAGTTTTAAATAAGTATGAATTTGGTTTAATAGTAAATGCTTTAAATGAACTTCGTACAGATTTACAAAAGGAAAACAAAGATAGAGAACCTGTAAATGAATTGCTTTTAAGATTACTAAATACCCCAGTAAAAAAGAAAAGTATATTTAAAAGAGAGCGAATAATAAGCGAAAGATAATAATCAACAAAATACTCTTTTGTATATATTAGGAATTATACCAGTTATATGGTTATCATTATTAATAGCACCATATATAAGGGGTGGACTTGCAGAAGTAATAAAAAAATTTGGCGAAATAAGTTCAAATCCTTTTAATATTATATGGTGCGAGTATAGTTTAAAAACTATAATTATTGCACTATGTATTTATATTTTAGGAATAGGAATGTATGAATCTACGAGAAAAAATTATCGTAGAAGAGAAGAATATGGTTCAGCAAAATGGGGTATTGTTAGTGCAATAAATAAAAAATATAGACAAAAGCCATTTTGTGATAATAAAATTTTAACAAAAAATTTAGCTTTAGGATTAGATGGAAAAAGGCATAGAAGAAACTTAAATGTTTTAGTATGTGGTGGAAGTGGTGCAGGAAAAACAAGATTTTATTGCAAACCAAATGTTATGCAATGTAGTTCAAAATGCTCCTATGTAATTCTTGATCCGAAGCGGAGAAATTTTAAGAGATACAGGAAATCTATTAGAGAAAAAAGGTTATGAAGTAAGAGTTTTAGACTTAATCAATATGGAGAAAAGTCATTGTTATAATCCTTTTGTATATCTAAAAACTGACAATGATGTGCAAAGATTAGTAACAAATTTATTTAAGAGTACAACTCCTAAACGGAAGTCAAAGCCAAGATCCTTTTTGGGATACAGCAGGAAGTATGTTATTACTTGCTCTTATTTTTTATCTAAAATATGAAGCGCCAGAAGAAGAGCAGAACTTTCCGATGGTACTTGAGATGCTTCGTGCAGCAGATGTAAACGAAGAACAAGAAAATCCTATAAGTGCAGTGGATATTTTATTCGATAAATTGGAATATGAAAATCCAGAACATATTGCTTTAAAATATTATAGAAATTATAGATCAGGTTCTGCAAAGACATTAAAATCAATACAAATTACTTTAGCAGCAAGATTAGAAAAGTTTAACTTGGAAAGTCTTGCTAATATTGTTAAGTATGATGAATTAGATTTGCCAAGTTTAGGCGAAAAGAAAGTAGCATTATTTGCCTTAATTCCAGATAATGATACAAGTTTTAATTTTCTAGTAAGTATTTTATATACACAATTATTTCAACAGTTATTTTATATAGCTGACCATAAATACGGTGGCAGTTTGCCAGTCCATGTTCATTTTGTGATGGACGAATTTGCAAATGTTAGTCTACCAGATGACTTCGATAAAATTTTAAGTGTAATGAGGTCAAGGTCAGTTTCTGTTTCTATCATTCTCCAAAACCTAGCACAATTAAAGGCGTTATTCGATAAGCAATGGGAAAGTATTGTACGGAAATTGCGATACTTTTTTGTATTTGGGTGGAAATGAACAAAGTACCCATAAATATGTATCTGAGCTATTACGGAAAAGAAACAATAGATCTAGATACACATGGGAAAAGTTCAGGGAGAAGTGGTAATTATTCTACAAATTATCAAATCGCTGGGAGAGAAAAAATGACACCAGATGAAGTGCGTTTATTAGATAATAATTATGCACTTTGTTTTATTCGTGGCGAAAGACCAATTAAAGACTATAAATATGATATTTTAAAACACCCTAATATTGCTTTAACTACTGATGGTGGTGAAAAACCATATATTCATGGCAAAACTGATAAGGCATCAGCTTCTATTATTGTGCTAGATGAAAATAATGGAGAAGAAATAGTAACAAATTTTGAAGGAAATGAATTACTAGAAAATTATGAATTATTGTCAGAAGAAGAAGTTGAGACATTTATTAGGGAGGAATAAATACACATTGAAAAATAAAAAAATATTAAAACAAGTTTTAAAAAATATTGCAAGAATTTTATTTTATATAGTTATCTTATTTACAGCACAAGCAAGCAATGTTTTTGCTGCTGATGACCCATTAGCAGTGGTAAATAATCTTTCAAATTTTATCTTTGGATTAATTCGTGCTGTTGGTATGATTATACTTGGTTTTGGAGTAGTACAAGTTGGTATGAGTTTGAAATCACACGATCCCAGTCAGCGAGCAAATGGAATAATGACTCTAGCAGGTGGAATTGTAATCACATTTGCAAAAGAAATTTTAAATATAATAACAGGTGGATAACAAGGGCAAGTTTATAGCTTGCCTTTTAAAAGGGAGTGAAAAATGAGAAAAAAATATCAAATAATTTATGCTGATCCACCTTGGCAATATAAAGTGTGGTCAAAAAAAGGAAAGAAAAGAAGTGCTGAAAATCATTATCCGACTATGAAAATAGAAGAAATTATTGGTTTGAAAGAATGTATAGAAAATATTTCTGATGAAAATTGTATTTTGTTTTTATGGGTTACATTCCCATGTTTATTAGAAGGACTAGAAGTTATGAAACAATGGGGATTTAAGTATAAAACTTGTGGATTTAATTGGGTAAAAAGAAATAAAAAAAGTAACACATATTTTTTTGGATTAGGTTATTGGACAAGAGCAAATTCAGAAATTTGTTTAATTGGAACAAAAGGAACAATAAAAAGAAAATCCAGTAGTGTATTTCAGATTATAGATACGCCAATAGAAGAACACAGTAAAAAACCAGCAGTTGTAAGAGAAAAAATTGTTGAACTTGTTGGAGATTTACCAAGAATTGAATTGTTTGCAAGAGAGAAAACTAAAGGCTGGGATGTATGGGGTAATGAAGTCGAAAGTGATATTGAATTAGAAAATTATAGGATGGGGGTTGAAAGTTGAATTGGGTTGTAGGAAATTTACAAAATGCAATCGAAACATGGAACTCTAAATTAAGCGAAATATGGACACTTGTTTCTCAATCTCCTGTTGATTTTAAAGGTGGAACAATTTGGAATGTAATTACTAATATTCATGGTGCAATGCAAGCAATAGGACTAGCATTATTAGTATTATTTTTTGTTATTGGAGTAATGAAAACTTGTGGGAGTTTTGCAGAAGTTAAAAAGCCAGAACACGCATTGAAACTTTTTATTCGTTTTGCAATAGCAAAAGCAATGGTAACATATGGTTTGGAATTAATGATGGCAATATTTAAAATAGTACAAGGAATTGCAAGTACAATAATGACATCAGCAGGACTCGGAGGAACAACACAAACTGTTTTACCAAATGAAATAATACAAGCAGTTGAAGCTTGTAATTTTTTTGAAAGCATACCATTGTGGGCAGTTACATTAATACGGAGGACTATTTATAACAGTTCTTTCATTTGTAATGATATTAACTGTATATGGAAGATTCTTTAAAATATATCTTTATACAGCATTATCTCCAGTAGCACTTGCTAGTTTTGCTGGAGAGCCAACACAGAACATTGGTAGAAGCTTTATAAAAGGTTACAGTGCAGTTTGCTTAGAAGGTGTAATTATTATGCTTTCATGCGTAATATTTTCATTATTTGCATCAAGTCCACCAGTTATAGATACAAATGCAGCAGCAGTGAATATGGTATGGAAATATATAGGAGAACTAATATTTAATATGTTGGTATTGGTTGGAACGGTAAAAATTTCAGATAGATTAGTAAGAGAAATGTTAGGAATATAGGAGGTAAAATTGAAGGTAACAATAGAAGAGATAGAAGAAGATTTATGTGATTTGGATACAGAATATAGAGAAGCTTTAGCAAAAGGTTTAGTTGATATGAAATATTTAAGTGATACACCTTTATCATTGAAATATGGAACAGATATGCAACAGCAAGAGTTAAAAAGAGTTTATTCAAAACCTTTATCAGGAAAGCAATTAAAAGATATTATTAACTATATTTCAAAAGATATGCAGGGAGATTATCAGTATGGAAGATATAAAGGTATAGCTTCTATGTATTTAAATATAGCAGACCAAATTATGGCAGATAAAAATAAAGGAAGAGAGGCAAGATAAACTGGAAGTAAAAATAAATAAAGAGATAAGAGATTTTACAGAAAGTATATTCTTTGGTTTATCATTAAGACAATTTATCTTTTCAATATTAGCTTGTATAGTTGCTGTTATTGTATATTTTGTATTAAAACCATTCTTTGGAATAGAAACATTATCATGGTTGTGCATCTTATGTGCAGTTCCTTTTGCTGTAATAGGTTTTTTGAAATATAACGGAATGACAGCTGAAAAGTTTATTAGTGCATGGATAAAATCAGTTATTCTAACACCAAATAGATTAACATTTAAACCAAAGAATTTATATTATGAAGAGATGATTATAAGAGAAAAAGAAAAAATAAAAGAAGAAAAGAAAAACAAGAGGAGGAAAACAAAAACTATTGAAAATTCTAAATAGAACATTATTTAAGAAAGACAAGGAAAAGTTTAAAATACCAAGAAGTGTGCAAGATGCCATACCCATTGATGCAATGTGGGAAGATGGCATCTTTTTAGTTGGAAAAAATAAATATTCTAAATGTTTTAAATTTACAGATATAAATTATTCTGTTGCCAGTAGAGAAGATAAAGAAGAAATGTTTTTAGAATATTCAGAACTTTTAAATTCCTTTGACACAGGGGCAACAAGTAAAATTACTATAATAAATAGAAGATTAAATAAATTAGATTTTCAAAAGACAATGTTTATTAAATTAGAAGATGATGAGTTAGATAAATATAGAAAAGAATATAATAAAATGCTTTTAGATAAAGCAACAGCGTCAAATGGAATTGTGCAAGAAAAGTGCATAACTATAACAATAGAAAAGAAAAATATAGAAGATGCAAGATTATATTTTTTACGAATTGGAACGGAATTAATAAATAAATTTAAAGAATTAGGTTCTGTATGTGTTGAGCTAGAAGCGGTAGAAAGATTACAACTTTTTCATGATTTTTATAGAGTTGGAGAAGAAACAGCCTTTAATTTTGACTTTATTTCAAATATGAGAAAAGGACATAGTTTTAAAGATTATATTTGTCCTGACACTTTTGAAATAAAAGATGATTATATAAAAATTGGTAATAGATATGCTAGAGTTTTATTTTTAAAAGAGTATGCAAATTATATTAAAGATAGTATGGTTGCAGAACTTACAGATATAAATAAAAACTCAATGATGAGTATAGATGTAATACCGATTGCAATGGACGAAGCAGTTCGAGAAGCAGAAAATAGAAGATTAGGAGTAGAAACGAATATAACTAATTGGCAACGCAGACAGAACGCGAATAATAACTTTTCAGCTATAATCCCTTATGATTTAGAGATGCAAAGGGAACAAAGTAAAGAATTTTTGGATGACTTAATAACACGAGATCAAAGAATGTTTATGTCTGTTTTAACTATGGTACACACAGCAGAAACAAAAGAAGAATTAGACAACGATACAGAAGAAATATTGACAATAGCAAGGAAAAACTTATGTCAGTTTGGAGTTCTTAAATTTCAACAATTAGATGGATTAAATACAGCAATGCCATTTGGAGTTAGAAAAATTGATACTTTAAGAACTTTGACAACAGAGTCCCTTGCTGTTTTTATGCCGTTTAGAGTACAAGAAATTAGAGAAACTAATGGAATATATTACGGACAAAATGTTATATCAAAAAATATGATAATAGCAGATAGAAAAAAATTATTAAATGGAAATAGTTTAGTTTTTGGAGTAAGTGGAAGTGGTAAATCTTTTATAACAAAAGAAGAAATTGTTTTTACTATGCTTAAAGATAAAAACGCAGATGTAATCGTTATTGATCCAGAAAATGAATATACTCCATTAGTAAAAGCACTAGGTGGAGAAGTTATAAAAGTTTCAGCTACAAGTGGAAATCATATAAATGCTATGGACATGAACAAGAATTACGCAGATGGAGCAAATCCTGTTATTTTGAAATCAGAATTTATACTTTCACTTTGTGAACAACTTATAGGAAGTGATAATTTAGGAGCAAAACAAAAATCAATAATTGATAGATGCACGGCAAGTACCTATCGTTATTACTTACAAGGAAACTATCAAGGAACGCCACCAACATTACAAGACTTTTATCAAGAATTGTTAAAACAAGAAGAAACAGAAGCAAAAGAAATAGCACTTGCTATTGAACTTTTTGTAAATGGTAGTTTAAATACTTTTGCAAAACAAACTAATGTAGATACAGAAAATAGATTAATTTGCTATAATATTTTAGATTTAGGAAAACAATTATTACCACTTGGTATGTTAGTAGTTTTAGATTCAATACTAAATAGAATAACACAAAATAGGGCAAAAGGAAGAAACACTTATATATTTATAGATGAGATTTATTTATTATTAAGAAATGAATATTCAGCAAATTTTTTATATACACTTTGGAAAAGAGTTAGAAAATATGGAGCATATTTAATAGGAATAACACAAAATGTTGAAGATATGTTACAAAATAATACAGCTAGAGCAATGATGGCAAATAGTGAATTGATTATTATGCTTAATCAGGCTAGTACAGATAGAGCAGAACTTGCAAAACTACTTAATATATCAGATTTACAATTATCATATATTACAAATGTTGGATCTGGAGAAGGTTTATTAAAAATAGGTAGTTCATTGATTCCTTTTTCTAATAAATTTCCAAAAGATACAGAATTGTATAAATTAATGACAACAAAATTACGGAGAAGGTGCGACTATATAATGAGAAAAATCGTATATACTATAATTACAATACTGCTAATAGGTTTAGTACTTATTAGCAGTTATTTAATATTTAAAGAAAAAAAGCAAAATGAGAAACAAGAAAATACATTTGAGGATTTAATAGAAATAGTTGAAGAAAATATAGAAAATCAGGAAGAAAGAAAAATAGATATAAATAAATTATATGAAGAAAATAAGGATATTGTTGGTTGGCTAAAAATTGATAATACAACAATAAATTATCCTATAATGCAAAATATAAATGATCCAAATTATTATTTGCGTAGAGATTTTTACAAAAACTATTCTAGTTATGGTACTCCATATATGGCAAAACAATGTAATTTAAATAGTGATAATATTGTAATTTATGGTCATCACATGAAAAATAATAAAATGTTTGGAGAACTTGAAAAATATAAATCGAAAGATTTTTATAATAATCATAAAATTATAACTTTTACTACATTAGAAAAAGAATATAGTTATGAAATATTTGCAGTTTTTAAAACAACAGTATATACAAAAAATACTTTTAGATATTATGAGAATATAAATTTTGAAAATAAAAAAATGTATAATGATTTTATAAATATATGCAAAGATAAATCTTTATATCAGACAGGTATAGAAATAAAAGATAAAGAAAAACTGATAACACTTTCTACTTGTGAATATAGTAATAAAAATAGTAGATTAGTTATAGTAGCAAGAAAAATAAAATAGGAGGTTTTATTGGCATATATCAAAATTAAAGAAAAGAAAAAAGGAACAGTAAAAACATTAAATAAAGCCATTGTAAACACCGAAAAAGTAAAAGATAAATCAATACAAATGAAAAATAAAGTTAGTGAAGCTTATGAAGAAACAAATGAAAATGGAACAAATTATGCAATAAATAGAATATCAAGACAAACAAAAAGAACACCTGATGATATTCGTAGATTAAATAGAATTGGAAAAAGAAATTTTAAGAAAAATGTTGAGAACACACAAAAAACGGTTGATAGAATTAGAAAAATTAAAAGTAGAAATAAAACAAGAAAGTCAATAAAGCAAGTAAGAAAAACAGCTAAAGCAACAAAAAAAACTGTAAAAACAGCTGACAAAACTATAAAAACAACGAAAAAAGCAGCAAAAACAACAGCAAAGGCAACGAAGAAAACAGTACAGGCAACTAAAGCAGCAGTTAAAGCCACAATAAAAACAATAAAAGTTGTTATAAAAATTACAATAACTGCAATAAAAACTTTAATTGCAGCACTTAAATCATTAATAGCATTAATTATAGCTGGTGGATGGATTTCTGTTATAATTATAGTTGTAGTTTGTCTTGTAGCATTAATTGCTCATTCAATATTTGGAATATTTTTATCTAGTCAAGATACGGGTAGTAAAATTACTATAAATGGAGAACAACAAGTTGTAACAATGGATAGAGTAATATCAAATCTAAATACAGAATTTATAAATAAAATGACGCAAATACAAAAAGATAATAAACACGATGAATATGATATTAATTCAAAAAGAGCAGAATGGAGAGATATTTTAGCAGTATATACTGTGAAAATTAGTAATGGGAAAAATGATGCAGAAGTTATGACATTAGATAACAATAAAATATCAATATTAAAAGAAATATTTTGGGAAATGAATGAAATAACTTCATCAACAGAAGAAGTAACAGATAAAGATAATAAAAAGAAAATAGTGCTTCATATTAATGTAAATGGAAAAGATGCACTAGAGATGGCACAAAAATATAATTTTAGTATTGAGCAAAATAAACAATTAGCAGAATTGTTAGATAAACAGTATTCAAGTTTGTGGTTATCTGTAATTTATGGTTCATCAGTTGGAAATACGGATATAGTTGAAGTTGCAAAAAAACAAATTGGAAATATTGGAGGACAACCCTTCTGGTCTTGGTATGGTTATAATTCAAGAGTGGAATGGTGTGCGTGCTTTGTTTCTTGGTGTGCAAATGAATGTGGCTATATAGAAGCGGGAATAATTCCTAAATTTGCAAGTTGCGAAAGTGAAGGTGTAGCTTGGTTTAAAACTTGTGGATTATGGCAAGAAAAAGGTTACACACCAAAGTCAGGAGATATAATATTCTTTGATTGGGCTGATTCAAATGATGGATTAGCTGATCATGTAGGTATAGTATCAAGAGTTGAAAATGGAATTATTTATACTGTCGAAGGTAATACAAGAGGAGATGTATGCAAAGAAAATAAGTATAGTATAGATAGTAGTGTAATAAGAGGATTTGGAACACCTGCATATAAATAAAAAAGAAGTGGTATGAGTATATAGAAAAAATTGTGTAAAGTTTAAAAATAAGCCTTCTTATGATAAAAT
>ENA-ORSC01000399-ORSC01000399.1-human-gut-metagenome-genome-assembly--contig:-NODE-399-length-35706-cov-13.736866_pt1 | contig 35706 bp, 14 predicted proteins | sample MGYA00242178_ERZ509140 | MGnify/ENA primary metagenome ERZ509140 (study PRJEB26280, sample SAMEA2338681) | human gut metagenome | biome: human gut; feature: human-associated habitat; material: faeces... | reverse complement strand
AACAGACGATAAGATTAAAGAGTTGAACACTTATATTGGTATAACTCCTAAAGTTACGTTACCTAATTATTATTGGGATAACTATGGTAAAAAGAATATTGATGCAGATAGAGGCTATATTGATGAACAAGTGTCATTGCAAAAGACTGGTACTAGTGTTAATCCTCTTGAGAACTTCAATATTGGTTATGAAGGTATGTCGGGTTATAATGGTTATCCAGTAGTGTTAGGCGCTAATAAGACTTGGGAAACTTCTAATGCAGTAGATTATGATATTAATAGTACTATTGTTCATATAACTAATGTTAAACATGCGGCTAATGGTTTATTATATAGTTATGTTAAGAGAGAAGGAGCGTTAGCTAATATAAAAGAGATACCTGCTTTTAAAGTTACTGTTAAAGGTCTTGAAGAAAATAGTAAACTTATTTACAAATATTTAGCTACGGAAAATGCAACAAAAGAATCAATAGTATATTTAGGCAATGGTATTCATAAATTACCTAAATCGTTTGTTCCAACAGACGCATTATTAGATTTAACTACTAATTCTTGGATAGGATTTGCAATAACTCCTATGATAGAAGGTGAACTAGTTTTTGATTGTGATATTACTATCGAAGTTCTTCCTGAATATGAAAATGGTTTAGCTTACGATGGAGTATCTGATTTTACTGACAATAAGAATATTGCTATACTTACAGACTTCACGTTCATTATTAAAAGAGAAATATTGGGTTTAGAAACCAATGAGTCAATGTTAGTAATTAAAGGAGATAAAGTATATAATAACGGAATTGGAAATGCTTTTATATTAGAACATAATAGTAATGGTGTAAATTATGTTTATAGTTACGGTAAATTAAATCAGATAGAACGAGACGATTCTAAGATTATTTATTTAACTCCTGAAAGTTATAATGGTAATCCTATTATAAAAGGTAAAAATGGAGATAATCTAGGATTAGTACTTAGCAGACATTGGAGAGGAATAATCTATAAAACAATTCTATATTCCAAAACTATCTCGTTACTAGAAATTAACTTCCTAAAGAACTTAATGGAGAAAGATGAGATAATCGATATTAATCATCCTATATTTATTTCTAATACAGAAGATGAAAGTAACGCCTCACAAGATACTTAAATTAGTTTATATACTAATTGGTATATTTCTAGTATTAACATATACACTAAGTTTAATATTTAAAGATTTAAAGTTATGATTGATTACATTGTATTTCCTATTGCTGATATAGGTGAAGAAGAATCAGCTAAAATCGAAGAACTTAATTTAGTTCTACGTAAAAACAGAGATAATGATAAAGCACTTATGAAGTGTCAACATTTCCAAGAAGTATTTCCTAATAAGGTAGAAAGGATAGTAACTACTGATGAAGAAGGATATGAAAGTATCACTATTAAATATCCTTATGATACTTATTCTGATAAAGCTCTTTATGAATTGTTATCCAGTTCTGAATGGCAATCTGTATCTGAAAGTACTCTTGAAGAATCCCCCATAAAGGGATGATTCCATTGTATCGTTAACTCTATAAAGCCCTGCTTATAACAAGTAGGGCTTTTATTTTGTTCATACAATACCTAACTTTAATAAAATTATTATTTATAGCTAAAATAGATTAATGGTCGAACTTCTTATATTGTTCTTTATTATGAGTGTATAGTAGCTGCTATAAGATATTCTTAATTTATTAATCTAAACCTTATTTATTCTGCAAGTAATTGAAAAAGTTAAAGTCGTTCCCGAAGGTTATAATGGTGCAGGGATGGACGGTTATGGTCGCCGTGATGTTAACGGTAAAGCTAATGCAGGTCTTACGCTTGGTATTATCGGTACTGCTCTTGGAGCTTGGGCTTTCGACTATTGTAAGTTATTCGAGAAGTGGTTCGGTAAAGGAAACTTTGACGATATGATATTCGAGAGTGCTATCGACTTTTGGTTTGATGACGTTGATTTTGGAGAAGATAAACTCTGGAAGTATTTCAACGAGTTGAAGTAATACAAGTTCTGTTATATTCCTAAAGAGAGATTACTAAATAATAGTAGTCTCTCTTTTCTTTTTAAAATAAAGTTTTATATTTGTTGTGTAATATAAAACTTAATGCTTATGGGAATCTTAATGAAAGTGTTATTTGTTGCTGTAATAGCTATTACTATTATAGCGTTTGTATGGAAAGAAGCTACTAGTGTTCTTCCTGCAAAAGTTGTTACCTACATAAGAGTAGGAGGTGTGTTGTTAACTATTATTCTTGGTACTTTGTTATTCTTGCTGTAATATGGACTTCGGGAGTATACTTAGTGAGATTCTACGTACTACGGCTACTAGTTTTGATTTTGCGTTTGTTATCTGTGTTAACATAATTGCGTATTTTGCGATTAAGGTTATTGATAAATTAAATGGAGAGAAACCAGTCTTAGTATGGCAAAAGAGAATAGTAACTCTTGTATGTGCATTGTTTCTAGGAATAATTTATTATTCTATGAAACTAGGTGATGTAAGAATAGTATTAAATTCTGTAATACTATCTCTTGTAGCATTTGATGTTATAATTAAACCTATAATAAAGAAATTAGGAATAGATTATAAACATTGATTTAATAAGATAGAAAGATAGATAGAATTAGCTACTCTATCGAACGAGTTTCCGATACTCTTCTTTCTATCTTTAATTATTAACTATCGGAATAAAAATCGGTTATGGAAAAGATTTGGAAAACAATTGAAATTGCTCCTAATTACGAAGTTAATAATTTAGAAAGAGTTAGAAACAGAAAAGGTTTAATATTAAAACCTAGTACTTCTCATGGATATTATCATGTTATACTTATGAATAATAAGAAAAGAATAAGTAGGAATGTCCATAGACTAGTTGCAGAAGAATTTATCCCTAATCCTAATAATTATCTTTGTATTAACCATAAAGATGAATGTAGAACTAATAATGCTGTTGATAATCTTGAATAGTGTACTTATGAATACAATTTAAATTATGGGAATAGAAATAAGTTAGCAAGTGAAAATAGAAGATTTAAACAAGCTAAGTATAGCGAAAGAAACGTTAGAATAACGTTCTTTAATACTAAAGAAGTAATAGAAGTTGAAACTATTAGTGAAGCAGAATATATTACTGGTATTACTAGAATGAGAATAAGAAAAAGTTTAAGTAGTACTGGAAAACATTTAAAAGCAAGATTTTCAAATAAGTTAAATCAAATAGTTGTATTTGAAAACATATAAGTACTATTAGTAAGATTAACAAGTGAGAGTCGACTAGAGATAGTCGGCTCTTTCAGTATACACGCTCCTTTATGGGGGAATAAAAAGTATGTCCCACCTTCCTACGCTTTCATAGAAGCTCACCATAGGACTTTAGTACCTTTCCTTAACTTACTATTATCCGACAGTATTGCGTGCCACCACGGGTCTTAAAATGTGTCACTTGTATAAAAATGTTTACAACGCGAATATCTGTAAGCTAGCTAGCAAGCTAGATAGAAGTGCTGAATTAAAATTATTAGTAAAAGTATTGTCGATACCAATATAATAACTATATTTGTTATAATACTAATTCAAAATAATAGTGATATGAGTTCGTTAAATCAAATTGTATCTGAAATAGCTCATGCTATTCATCAGCCGAATAACTTTACTGCGAGACGTACTATTCGTAGTGCAGTTATTCATACGTTCAATGAACAGATACGTCAGACTTATCAACGTCACGCTAATGTCGATAAGATATTAATGCAAAGATACAGGATAAGTCTAATTAATGTTCCTGACGGAGATATATTCCAAACTCTTGTTAGTACTAAGTATAAAGTTAAGAGAAGTAAGAATAGAGTTCCTAGACCAGTTCGTCTTGATAACAATTTACCATTTGTTAGTGTTCGTACTGTTGGATATGATAATATGGCTATTCCATTTATTAAGGAAGCAAATGCTCAATTTTATAAAGCTCTTCCAGGAATGTGTACCAGTTTAAGTTATGATTATATCAATGGTTATTTATATGTTAATAGTAATGGTAATCCACTTATTGAACCATTAGGTCATATTATCATTGAATCTCCATTTGAGATACCTACTGAAATTCCAATTGAAACTAATGAAAAAATGGAATCAAGTATTGATAATGATGATGAATTTATTATTCCTGAAGATATGGTAGAACGTATTAAAGATGTAATCTATAAACGTAATCTACTTAATGTTGAGAGAGTAACTAATGAAGTTCCAGTTAAAGATGATATAAACCAACAACAGATAGAAGTATGAAAGTAAATGCAATAGATAGATATGACATACGTAATATGTATACACATTTTATAGAGACAAGTGAAGAGGAGTACGACCTTGTGTCTCACAATATAGTCAGATATAAATCTTTGCTTTATCGAATTAAATACTCTATTGAACAAAATAGAAATGCTGTTGAAGCCATATTTGATGTATGTGTATATAACTACTGGGAATGGAATACAGATGAGTTAGATACTAATCAAAAAATGGAGAAAGCCATAGATGAGAAGTATGTTAAGTTTACGGATGTAAAACAATTAAGATATGGCAATCTTTACCGTAATCTAAAGCAATACTTTAGAGTGCTTCGTAAGATAAAAGATTGTGAGATAAGACAAGATGTATTAAAGAAGCGTAAGTTAATTACAAGAGAACAATACAAAAAGTATTGTTACCTGTTCTTTGGAGAAATAGGAAGGCAAGTATTGAGAGGAAAGATTTATAAGTTTGAGAAGAAAATAGGTTGCCTTATTATAGAAAGAGTAAAAAGAACTGAATCACATATTACTGCTGACGGTAAAGTTATTAAGCATAGAAAACGTATTAACTTTGTAGAAACTAGAAGAAATAAAGAAGAACTTATTATTAAAGGAGTTACGCCTTATAATAAAAAGAAACATCTTGAAGCTATTGCAAAAGGAGAGGAATATGACGGTGTTAAATATATATCTTATAATAATTCGGATTGGTCTTGTAGAGTTATTATGATTGACGGTGCAGTTAAGAATAGGACAGTATTTAAGTTTTGTGGTATAAATAATCACATGAATGTTACAAATGCTGAACTACTTGCAAAATGTCATAGTGTAGAAGATATAATAAATCTTGATACTGATATTAACAATCGTGTCTCTCTTATTTCTAAGTTTGACCCAAGTTATACTCAAAAATATATTAGAAACAATGAACAAAAACCTATCTTCAATAGAAACTATTATCGCAAGACTTGATAATGATTTCAATATTATGAGTAGCGATTATATACCTAGAGTTGGTGCTTGGTGTATAGATGCTATGAATGAAATGGGTATTCTTCAATATGAAGAAAAGGAAACTACTATTGAAGTTGTTGATAGAGTTGCTTATTTCCCATGTTGTATGAACGCATTTAAAGTGTATGCAGACGGGTGTGAGGTTTCCCCCATAAAGAAAGGAAACTGTGGTTGCTCTTCAGGTACTACTGAATACTTCACTCAAGACCGAGAGAAATCTAGGGAACGAGAAAGTAAGCGTACTGTTGAAGTAGACCCTGAAAGCTATGAAGGACGTAATTACGTTTATCTTCGTGACGCTAATGCTATTCAATTAAACTTTGATACAGATGTTGTTAAAGTATCCTATCTTACAGTTAAGACTGTATATAGTGATACTTTTCATTGTAATATCCCTGTTATACCTGATAACGGAAAACTTATCGAAGCTCTTGAATGGTTTTGTATGTGGAAGTTACTAAGTAGAGGACTTAAACATCAAGTATATTCTCTACAAGGTGCTATGCCAGTTAATCCATATTTATTATGGAGAGATTCTCGTGACAGAGCAAGAGCTTCTGTTATTAATGAAAATCAAGATGCTAATACCTATAAAGGTTGGGCGTCGTTCTTTTATAATGCAACATTTAGACCTAGAGACTAATGGAGATAGTTAAGGAGTTAAACAAAGACGGAGGTTATGAATCCATTAAGAATGGTTCAATGACCCATGCTGTTAATGCTATGGTTTCTCGTGACGGTAATTCTATTCAGAATGAACAGTCAATCGAGACAATTATAACATTAAGTGAAAATGAAGAGATAGTCGGTGTTATCTCTTGCTCTGATGAAATAGTTATCTTTACTAATAATAGTAAGATTAGAAGATATAAAGAATCTACTAAAGCTATTACGGAAGTTACTACTAATTGGAATTATCAAGGCGGTAAAGTTATAGGTACATATACCTATAATGTGAATAATGAATTAATTGTTGCTATTACTGAACTTAATTCTGATGAAGAAGTTCCATTAAAGATAATTAATCTTAATAAACCTAATTACCTAGAAGGTGGAAGCGATACTAAATATACATTAGTTCCTAATATCCCTAAGACTAATCTTAATAACTCCAAGTTAGTATCAGGTAGTGCTATCTATAAAGGAATATATAATTTCTTTATTAGATATAAAGAAGGAAGCAATTATACTGGTTGGTTTCCTATTGGAACTCCTGTATTAGTATGGGATAAAGGAAATCAAACTACTATCGAAGATAATAGTTTTGGCTATGACGACAGTAGCAGTGATCACTCTGTTAACTATAAGATAGGAAACTTTACTTTTAAAGAAAATACTAATCTAAATACTGAAAAGGTAAACTTAAATATCGAACTAGGGTTACAAATAGATAATTCAGGTCTTAATTATACAGCTTATCAAATAGCTTATATAATTAATACTCAAAAGGGAGATACTAAAGTATATAATACTTCTAATATAGATATTAAAACTAGTAGAATCACGATAGACGATGTTTATAACGAAACATTTAGTCTAGATGATATTACTAGTTCTTTCTTTAATTTATATAATGTAAAAACCTTATGTAACTATAACAATAGATTGTATGTAGCTAACTATAAGGAAGAAAACATTAATAGTCTTGTAAGTTCTATTGATACTAGTAATATACAAGTTCGAGTTAAAGATTTTATCGGAAATAAATCTATAATGAGACGTAGTGTTACTAGAGCTGCAACTTCGTCAATAGTTAATAATCCTAGAACATTTGATATTAACAAAGGATATGTAGTAACTATTAAAGGACGTGCTTATGGTGACGGTAGTGAATATAAAGAAGTTACTAGAAAGTTCTTTCTTACTCGTATTGGTAAGAATAGTTACGGTACTTATTGTTTAATGATTTCATCCCAAGACTTTATTAGAGCTTTCTATAAAGATAGTAATTATGATAGTCATACTACTCCGTTCTATGTTTCTTATCAAGATACAGATAATCTATATGAAGCTGCTACTGCCGTAGTTGTTAAACCTGATAATAAAGATTGGTATATACTAGAATTTAGTAGATACGGAAGTACTTACTATGATGAGATATATCCTGATAAATATTCTAGTATAGTACGTTTAGGATTCGTAAGTCATCCTTACGTAAGATATGGACGTACTAATGATTTGTTTACTAGCACTTCTTATAGTGCTCCTAATATTCAAAGAGATTTTAGTAACGATTTTAAAGTAGTATCAATTGAAGAATTTGACTTAAATGTAGATACTAGAGAAATTATCGAGCCTATGTGGTTTTACTTAGGAGATGTTACTATTGGAGAAGAAACATATAAATTAAAATACGACCGTTATAATCCTGTTGACTTTTATTATAAAATATATGATATGTCTACTGGAAGTCCTGTTGATAAAGGAATGAAATTTAGACGTTCTTTTCAAACAGCTTATGTGGACTATGGAGGAGTATTAGATATTATTAAAGCTAAGTTTCCTAATTCAACTATATATAATATTGATGAATATGAAACAATTAATCCTACGGGAGCAATAAATGATGTTAAGACACAAGCTGAAGGAGGATTAACCGAAGGAGATAAACTTAGAATTGCATATGATGTATCTAAGAATAAGTTTATGTTTGCTACTAAAGATAGTAGATTAGGCGATGATTATTGGCATCGTGGAGAAGATGCTATTTTAATTATTAATAGTGAAGGCGAAACTAGTAGACATACAATAGATGAATTATTTCCTAATCTATCTGTTAATTTCAACAATGAAAATAAATCTACACAAGACTTAATAAATGAAATTGAAGGAATACATGGAACAGTATATAAATGGAAAGTAGATAGAGAACCAACAGATGACGATTTCAATATTGATAAAAGTTATACTGTTAACTTTAATGTTATAAGTAGTCTTAGTGCAGATTTAAGTTCTACTAAAGCATTTACTGACTTAAAGGCTTATCCTGTTGGTTATATTAAAGAAACAGTAGAAGAAGGGAATCAAACTATTATAACTGCTGAGAAAGAGTTCATGATAGTTATTCCATTTATAAATTATCTAAGGACTGTTTCTACTTATGATTACACAGGTAATGAAAATTATACTATTTATGATAGAGTAAGTGTTGAAAGTACTAAAGCCTATGAAGGAGTATTAGGTAACTTATATATTTGTTTCCAAAAGAATAAGAAGTTTAATCTTGACGGAATTAGTAATTATGACGGTTTACTTCTTGATATTCCTACTTTTGGTAAATACAATGTATTAGCAATAAGCGAAGGTGGTATTCGTTCTAGTGGTAGTGAGTTCCTTGAACTGCATAATAATGATAAGTATAAAGAACTTCGTGTTAGTGGTCCTGACGGAGGTTATATTAGTTATGCTTTCGGATTTGCTTCTCCTAAGATATTGGATAGTGAAACTAAACCTGAAGATACAAAATTTTATTCAGATTGTGCTAAGTATGCAATTAATCAATGTGTATATAACTTCTTTGTACATTATGTATATCCTAATGGTAATATTACTGACGGTATTAATATTTCTAATACTATGAGTTATTCAGAGACTATTAGTTTAGGTACAGCTAATGAAGGTAATACACCACTAACAATGAATATAAATGAAGACACTCTAATATCTGATATTAAGACTAAATTTGATGCTTATAAAAGTCAATATGGTAATATTAATACTAATAATGCACACGATGTAGTTAATATATTTGATAGCATTAGTAATGTAAGATTCTGTAATATATTTCCTAAATATAATTCTAATGGTATTGCTCTTTATAAAAACAATAATGGCAATCGTATGTTTAGAGGAACTAGATATCTTAGTCACAGAGGAATTCATCAGATAGAATTCTTATTTGACAACATACCTATGAGAAAAGAGTTCGTAGGATATTTTATATCTTATGAAAAGACAGAACCTATATTAGTTAGTGAAGGTGTTCCTGTACGTAGAGATGATGATTTTAATACTGCATTTAATGAACAAGTTGATAATATTCGTTTCTATTATCCTGAATTTGATATTATAAAGAAGTCAGGTGCTGGTAATATCTTTATTACTGGTAGTGGTTATACTATGGGTAATTCCTATAAAGGTCCTATGTTTACTGACTATTATAGTAGTGATATTTATTTTAGTCAATATAGTCCTTCAGAAGAATTTGGAGATATTAGAGCTGTTAAAAGCTCTACTATTATAATGGCTGATAGCAAAGATGATAATAATGTAGGTAGAGAAGCTGTTGTTAATCTTGTTTTGAATAAGTCATTAAAGTTAGGATTCTATACTGCAGATGGTAGAGGTTATGTAAATAGCTTATTACTTAATATAAGTGATAACTTATATATGTCGGAGAATAAAGACCTTATTCCACTTGGCTATATTAAGTATGTTGGTTCAACAGGAGATATTTATAATTATGGTTATGAAGATTATATCTATAATTATAATTATTACCTTATGACAGCATGTGTTTATGCATTTAATCGTAATGGTGTATACTATGATACTACTGACCCAATACCTAAAAAAGCTACGGATAATACTAATCTTTATCCTAATTTCCCTAGAGTATATTGGGATAGTGAAAGAGTAGGTAATACTCCTATAAGTAGAATAATTCTTAATTGTTATTCGCTATATCCATTATTTGCTAAAACTATTAAAACAGCTCCTGATGAAAGATACTATACTATTCATACTGATAATAATTCTTTCGTTCAGAATGTTCGTATGATTCATCTATTACCTACTACTATCAATGATACATTTGAAATAAGTAGTATGTATCTTGATTATGCAGGTAAGAAATTCATTAATTATAATGAATTATTATATAGTAACTTTGTTACAGAATACTGTCAAACTATTCGTAGAAGCGATGTTATTAGTGATGAATCAGTAGAGAATAAATGGCGAATATTTAGACCTAATGCTTATAAGATAATTAGCGAAAATAAAGGTGATATCATTAACGTTATTGGTATTGGCACTTATCTTATAGCTCATTGCGAACATTCAATGTTTATCTTTAATAGAGATAATACGCTTTATACTAAAGACAAAGATGTTCAAATGTTAATGCCTGATGCTTTTGATATTGATTATCAAGAGGTATTTACTAGTGAAAAAGGATATGGTGGTCTACAAGATTTTGAAGCATACGTATGTAATGAAGCTGGCTATATATTCTTAGACAGAAGCAAGAAGAGGTTATATAGATTTGATGAGAAGAATCTAAATGACTTAGGTGACGGAGTACAGTCTATATTAGATGAGTATTTAACTAGTAATACTCAAATACTAATGGGAATGGATAAGGAGAATAATCGGTTAATCTGCTCCTTTATGGGGGATGTTTCAGATTTTACCCTTAGTTATAATTTCGTCGCTAATACTTGGATAAGTGTACATACTTATTTATGTAGAGGATTTTATAATACAAAAACTAATTTGTATATTAGTTCCTTCAACAAGAAGAATATTATAGGTCAATTAGGATTCGTAAAGCCTTTGAGTTATCTTAAATATACAGACTTTGAGATAGCCGCTAATAAGAATCCTTTCTATGTAGGAGACAACAATAATACTATGGTAGTCGATGTATTATTCAATCTTGAATACGATACTATTAAAGTACTTAACTACATAAGTTATGACTTATATAAAGCTAACGACATTAACTTTGCAGGTAATAAGATACTATTGTTTAGTAATACTTCGATAAGTAGACTTGAAGATATTACTGTTAATGAACGTAATACTTTCGATACAGCTAAACCTTATTATGAACATGGTAAATGGAATTATAATTATTTCCGTAGTGTTCTAAACGAAGTAGTTACTAATTATCCAATAGATAGACTTACTGGTAAATTGACTGTTGATGTTGATAAGAATTACGAACCATTTAAATCCAATCTTATTAATGGTAAATATCTAGGTGTGCGTTTTGTAATTAATGACGGAACAGCTAAGATAGAGATTAAGAAGATTGAATGTTATGTTAATAAATACAGAGAATAATGAAACGTATTAATGAACAAAGACCTAAAGCATTTATAGGTACTGCGATTTCTGTTGGTACTAGTATTATTAGCGGTATCATAGGCAATCGTAAGAAGAAGAAAGCTGAACAAGCCGAAAGGTTAAGACAAGAGCGTCTTCAAAACCTACAAGACAATCAGGCTTTAGCCAGTGCTCAAAATGAGAACATGATGTCCGAAGAAGAGAGGTCACAGTTCTTAAGCCAATACTTATCTAAGGGCGGGAAAGTACGAACCTTCCCCCATAAAGGAGTGAAAGCGCGTATTGTCGAGGGTGGTACAGCTATTCCTATTAAGAAAGATTCGTTTCTTCTTAAAGGACGTAAACACAATACTGGAGGTATTGTTATTGATGCAGGTAAGACAGGTGTTGAAGCTGAAGGTGGTGAAGTAGTGCAAGTTACTCCTAAGCAACTTAAAGTATTCAGTGCTCAACCTATACTTAATGGTAATAGTCCAGCTGAATTAGTTCAGAAAGGTGTTAAGCCTTCTAAAGTATTTAATGCTCAAGAGTCATTTAAAGATAGAAATGGTCTTAATGATGATGGTACTAAAAAGAAAAGAAATATGAGAACAATAACTGGTAAGAAAAAGCTAGGAGGATTATCTCGTAAGAAAGATTACGGTTCAGATAAGAAACCTTATCCTAGTGTTAAGTCTAAAGACTTTGCAGGTGGTGGTCGTAGTTATCCTATTCCTACTAAAGCTGATGCTCGTGATGCTCTTAGATTAGCCGGACTTCACGGTCGTTCTGATGTGAGAGCTAAGGTATATAAGAAATATCCTGAATTAAAGAAATCAGTTCTTGGTTCTAGAACAAGATTATTAAAGGATAACTATAATAACTTTGGTTTAGAAAAGGATTATAGTAGTAGTTTTGCTCCTAATGCTTTGACTAAAGCTAATATGAATTCTGTTAAGACTAATAGTGTAGTTCCAAGTAAGCCTGTTGGAGCTTCTATTAGTTCTAGTACTAGTCCGTTATCTAAATCTAGTAGATTTGGAAACTTTATGAGTGGTATAGGCGGAGAAGCTATTAGTGCTAGTATTGGAGCATTAGGTAATATTATAAGTGGTGTTACTAATAAGAACAGTATTAATAATATTCAAGCTCCTACTAGACCTAGAACTATAATTCCTGCAAGGATGAGAACTACTTATAATATAAATCCACAATTAGCTGAAAGTCGAGATTCTGAAAGAAATATGGCTAGAATTATTGATTCTAATACTTCTAGTTCGTCAGGAAAGATTGCTCGTATTCAATCTTTAGCTAATCGTAGAGTTCTCGAACGTAATAAACTAAGAGGTATGAAAGAGAATGTTGAGACAGACCTTCTCAATCGTTCTGCTCTTAATCGTCAAGGAGTAGAAGCTGCAAACAATCAAGTATTAAACGCTTATGATAATGCAGTTACTCAAACAGAAAATGAAAAGATTCAAGCAAGAGCTAATAATCGTACTAATATAATTGAAGGTCTTACTAGTGCAGTTAGAGATTATCAATTAGGTATGGATAAGAGACGTTCAGAAGAAAATGCTACTGCTGCTATAATGTCTGCAAATCCTGAACAAATGGAATTATTCTTAAAATTGATGGATAAGAATAAAGGTAGATTGAGTAAAGTACGTAGTAGTCTGTTCAGATGTGGTGGTAAGAAAAAGATTGCTTAACTATAAATAATATAACTATGCCGATAGATATTAGAACAGCTGGTTATCAAAAGAGGGAGCGGGTTGCCGCTCCTTTAGATGTTTACAATAGTACGTTAAATACTCTACAACAGAAACATGATACTGCTATTGAAACTAGTAATCAGATTAAAACGTTTCTTGCTAATAAGCAATTAAACGAAGCTGAAAATGAGTGGCTCGATAAATATTCGAGAGATGTTAATGCTCAAATAGAAGCAAGTGCTCAAGAAGGTAGTTATGCTACTGCATTAACTACTGCAAGAAGATTAGCCGGAGAAGTTGCTAGTAATCCAGGACTTATTGGTCGTGAGCGTTATCAACAAGAGTTTAAAAAGTTCCAAGACGAAGTTACTAATAGTGATGCTTATGATGGAGATGTTAAGGCTTATACATTGGAACAGAACAAATATAATTATCAAGACCAAATAGATGAAACAGGTAAAGTAATAGGTGGTAATCAATTCCAACCTAATTATCGTCCTGTTGAACAAATAGATTATAATACTTTATATCAGAAAGTATTGTCTACTGTTGGTGTTGATTCTAGTTCAGGCGAACAGTTAGTATGGGGTGATGCAGAAGGTAATCTTAAAGAAGGTCAAGGAAATATTGCTGCTGGTGATGTTCCTTATCTTAAAACTTCCAGTGGTATTCAACAGTTATCTAAGGAGAAGATACGTGCTGCATTTGAAGCTGCATTAAATGAAACTCCTGGTGCTCGTGCTTCTCTTGAACAAGACTATAAAGTTAATGTTTGGAAAGCTAATAAAGGTAATAAGAATAATCTTGTTACTAAGCCTGACGGAACTATTATGTCGCAGAGAGAATTTGAAGAGAATCTATTTGCTCCTAGATATGCTGCTTCTGCTTATCGTAGAACTGAAAGTAGAATTAGTCCTGAATTAGGATTTAATCTATTAGCTGCTTCACGTAAAGCTGCTGCTAAACCTAAGACTGGTAAAGAACCTGAATTATTACCTTCTATGCAAACAGTTGGTGGTAAAGAGAAAGTAGAACCTGATACTCCTGCTAAGGTTGCGTCACAATTGAATACACTTAATAGTCAATTAGCCAATATGTTTGCTACTTATGGAATATCTAAATCTGTTCCATTAGATAAAGCGTATGCTCAATTAAGGTCAAGTATTGCTAATAATAGCAATCTGTCTGATACAGCTAAGAAGCAAGCATTGGATGAAGCATATAATTATTATAGTGGTATTAATAACGCTAATAATAGATTAGATGCTATGAAAGGACATCTTACACAAGATGAACAGTTTGCATCTGATTTCTTAGGTAAGAGACTTAGTAATGGAAATATGGCAGATACTAATAATCCTATGCAACGTGAATATGCTAATAGAATGAATAAGTTATTCACAGATTCGCAAGGTAATAGTTTCGATACAGTTCTTGTTAATCCTATTAACGAAGCTAGTAAAGCTGCTATTATATCTAAACTAAGAGTTGATATGGGTCTTACTAGACAAGATGTATCATTCTCTAAAATAGGGGATAAAGAATATATTCGTATTAGTAAAGATGCTTATACTCGTTTAGCTCCTGAAATAAGTGAAGTATTAAAAGTTAATCCTATTGGATTTACTAATGAAGGTGTAGAACCTAAATCATTTATTAGGGCTGATGAAGTCTATCATGGTAATAAATATTATGGTAGTAAAGTCACTGCATTTATGGCTGGCTTTAGAGCACTTGGTCGTGGAGAGATAACAACTGCCGGAAGTGATAAAAACTCAATAGCCTATGTATATGAGAAAGCTGCACAAATATCTAATGCTGCGACTGAAAGAGTATCTAAAACTCTTCCTCCTACTTATGTAGACTTAGCGGTATTTGACTTACCGCCTCATGTTGTTGCTTTAGGTCAGGGCTTTGAATCTGAACAACTAAAAGACTATAATGAACGGGTTATGAATATGGTTAGTATTGCTAATCCAGGAAGTATAGTTATTAAGAAACGTAATGAAGAAGGAGTTCTTGAAGTTGTTGAAGATAGTAGAGATAGAGATGCTATCATGCAAACTATTCAAGCACAAATTAAGAAGAAGAATATTAATAACGGTTGGTGTAGTTCTGCTTCTACTGGTGAATATGGTATATTCTTAAATATTCCTTATACTGTAAAGACAGGTAAGAATGTTGGTAAGAATCCTGATTCTGATATGGAAGATAGAATACAGAACGCAGTAGCCGGAGACTATATGATTACAGGTGCTGTACTTAATGATGAGATAGAGAGATTTAAATCTTTGCCTGCTGTTAAAGCATGGGACACTCTTAATTCTATTAAGTACAATAACGCTCTTAAAAGAGGTTATCGTTTATCAGATAGTGAATTTGGAGACGGTAGTTATTCAGCTGTTACTGATGGCAACCTGTATCAAATACTCGATGCTAGTGATTCTCCTGTAATTAAAATTACTGAAAGTGAGTTATTTGAACGTATGCTTCAAAACAATCAAGCTAATGCTGTTCTTGCTCCTGTTAAAGAAGATATAGATTTGATTAGTGCTAGAAATGGTTCTATTGCAAATTCCCCCATAGAAGAGCAACAAGTGATTGCTCGTCCGCTTATGCAGAAGGCTATGATAATGGCAGGTGCTACTGGTAATCTAAATGAATTAGATATAGATACTAAGAGACAAGTATTTCAATTCTTTAATCGAATGTACTCTAGTCTTACAGGTGAAACTCCTAGTCAAGTTATACTTAATCAAATGAACGACTTAATGAAGTAAGCGTATGCCAAACATGTTTGATAATATATCAGTAGAAAAAGCTCCACTAACTAGTGGGGCTAATTCTGTTAATATAGCTAATGATGTTCCTACTGTTACTAAATATAAACCTGATGTTGCAGCTCAAGGCGATTTTATGTTTCGTAATCTTAATGGTAAAGAAGTGTTTACTGGTACAGAGGAAGATTATCATTCATTAGCTAAGTATGGTGCTGAACCTAATAGGTATCAAAGTAGAGAAGAATTAGAAACTCTACGTGCTAAGAATCAATCAGCTTGGAAACAGGCAGGTAATGCTTTAGGACAAACTATTGGTACTGTTATTGGTGATACTGTTGGAGGTATGGGTATGCTAATAGATATAGCCACTGCTGGAATACTAGATGATAAACCTTTTAGTAACTTTATTACAAGAGCTGGCGATACTATATCTGATTATGTTCGTGACGATTTATTTCCTATATATCGTGAGAACCCTAATAAAGCATTTGATATGAATGACTTTTCAGGTTGGTTCTTTAGTCAGGTTCCTAGTATTGCTAGTTCTCTATCTTTAATGATTCCTGGCACTCTTTTAACTAAAGGAGTTGGAGCTGTTGGTAAAGGAGTTGCAGCATTAGGACGTAGTAGTTCTAAAGTAAGTCGTGCAATGAATTGGGCAAAGAAGGCTACTAAATTAGATAATGTATATCGTGCTAATAGATTAAAGATATTAGCTAATGACGGTATTACAGCTATTGGTATGCGTTTAGGTGAAAACTATCAAGAAGCTCGTGGTGTTGCAGAACAAATAGAAGGCGAAGCATTGTCTCTGTTTACTGGAATGTCTGATGAAGAGTTTCAGAATTGGTTAGATAACAATCCTGATATTGCAAGTGAAGCTAAAGAAAGAACTAAAGAAGAAGCTGCTCTTATAGTTGCAGATAAAGCAGCTATGCGTAACTTTGGATATAATGCAGGTAATGTATTCTTTGACTATATGCAATTACGTGCAGTTAATAAAGCGTTAGGACAAATTAATCGTGCTATTACTCCACGTATTCGCTATTCGCAGAATCAAGCTCTCGATAGAATAGCTTCTACTGGTATGGAATCTGCTAGCCAAACATTAGGTCAAGCAGCAAAAGGAACTATTAAAGATTTTGCAGGTAAAATAAATCGCTTTATTAATTCTAGTGAGAATCTACTATTATCTGAATTAACCGAAGGTATTGAAGAAGCTATTAACTTTATAGGTCAAGAAGAAGGTACTTTATATGGTCGTTACCTATTAGGTCAAGCTGGACAATATAATGGTGCTGTTTCTATGGATAGAATAGAGAAGTACTTGCAGAATCCTCAATTATACAATGCTGCACTTTGGGGAGTTATTGGCGGTATTACTTTTGGTGGTACTATGTCGGCCATTAATAATCGTAAAGGTGGTAATATAGAAGAGAAACAACGTATTGCTGAAATAAATGGTCGTGAACAGGTATTCAATGAGTATGCTCGTCAGATGCAGATTATTGATAATGGTGAAAATCCATATCAAATAGAACGTGATGCTAATGGTAATCCTATTACTTATTTAGATGACGGTACTGTTAGTCAAGACCCAACAGTTGGTACTACTCGTTATACTAAGGTTAGCCCTGAAGAACAAGAAGATTTGCGGGCAGCGGCTAAAGAGAAGTTTACTACTACTCTTACTTTAAATGCTATTCGTTCAGGTAATTATGAACTACTTGAAGATTATATTGAAGACTCTAGACTAAAGAAGAAACTAGTTGATTCAGGTCTTGTAGATGATACTGAATACGATAGAGATACGCAAGAATTAAAGAAAACTATGCGTACTGTTCTTGATAGATACGTTAATTATTCTACTGCATTACGAAGTTCTAATATTGATGATGCTTTACTAGATGTTGCTATATCAGAGAATATAGTTAATGCACAAGAAGCGGACTTATTAAATAAACGAGTAGAAAGACTTAATACTATTCAATCTCAATTAGAGAATAGCATACCGGCTATTAATGAAGTTCTTGACCCAATGGCTAAGAATCGTATGCAGTTAGGTATATTAGAACAGTATCGTAGAGAAGTAATGTCTACTTATAATAGTCTAAAGAATAGTAACAATCCTTTAGATAGAGCGCAAGCTAGTCAATACTTAGATATATCTAAGATAATAGAATCTAAAGTTAATGACTTACGAAGAGGTTTAAGTCCTATGGAAAGTTTGTTCCTAGATAATGTTCGTAGTGTAGAGAATATTGCATTAGGAATAGAAGGTAGCGAAGAACAAAATGCGCTTATTAAGAAACAGATAGAAGAATTAGATGAAAGTGATTTAGCTCTGTTTAAACAAGCAGGTAAAGACTTTAATCTTGGTACTCTTGCTAAACAAGTTCGTAATATTAATTCAGAGTATATGGATAATATGGGACAGATACTTCTTGATGAAATTCGTAGAGATAATTATCGTTCTCGTATTATTACTACTAACGAACAAGCTAAAGAATTTGAAGATACTCGTAAGAAAGAATTAGAAGATGCAGCTAAGAATCTAGTTAAATCAGCAAAGAAGAATCTTAATGACTTTGTTAATATGGCTAATGAAGAAGAGCTTGGTAATCTTGAGAAAGCACTAGATAATGCGTTTACTGATGAAGAAAGTCAGAATACTAGAAATAAAAGTTTATCTAATGCTGTTAGTATTTTAACTAATTCAGAGAATGGTAAGAATGAAATAAGTAATCTAAGAGAAGCTATTACTAAGAGAAGAAATAAGTTAGCTATACAGAATGAAGTACAGCAAAGACAGCCGGAGAATCAGCAAGGAACTTCCTCTATGGGGGAAGGGAGGAGCGAAGCGACGACTCAAGAAGAACTAGAAGTTAAGCCTAAGCCTAGACCTAAACCAAAGACTGCAAAAGAGAAGAAATTAAAGGAAACGTTAGACAAAGTAGTATCTCAATCTAATTCAGGTATTGTAAATAAGTCTAATATAGGTAATCTTGAATTTACGATAGTAAATCCTTTTGCAAGTCTTAGTGACGTATCTCGAAAACCAGTTAAAGTTAATGATATTGATATTCGTATTAGTAGGTTCGGAAATGTAAGTATTGACGGATTAGATGCTAAAGGCAATATAATTGCTGATGTCACTATTGAAGAACTTAATGCAGCTATTGCTATTGGAGATATTACTGTTGTAGATACTTCCAAGAAAGAAGATACTGGAACTGATAATACAGTTCTTGAATCATCCATATCTGATAATGATTTGGAAGGTCAGCGTCAACGTATAGAAGAAATCAATCTTATCATAGACTTGTATAATCAGATACAAGGTAATGAAGTAGAAGGTAAGACTTTTACTAGTCTTAATGATATGATGATATATCTACAACAACTTAATCCTAGAGCTATTAATCTATATAACGATATTAAAGTTCTAGCTAATCGTCAAATAGTAAACGGTAAGATAGTTAATGTTGATACAGAAGTTAAGACGCCTTCTGATATTATACAGTCTGCAAGTAAGACATTAGAAAATGCTATTGCAGAAGATAAACAACGAGCTAAAGATAATGGTTATTTCTTTAATTTAGTTAATCTAAGTGATAGTAAAGTTTATTCTCGTATTGGACAACTTAAATCTAATGATACAGTTAGTGTAGAATTAGATGAGAATAATAATCTTATAGTTAAGTCTCGCGGAATTAAAATAGGAGAGTTTCCTAAGATTGGTTATAATAACGGTAATGTTGAAGTTATGAATCAAGGTTGGAGATATACTGTTAAAGATGGCAGTATAGATTTCATAACTCAACTTCAATCTATTATTAGTAATGAAGATGAAAGTGCTAAAGAATTTGTACAACTGCTTAATAATATACGTCGTTTGTATCGTGTTCGTAATAACCCTGAAGTTGAAGGAACATTCGGACATCAGCTTAATGCTTTACAAGAGAATGAGAACTGGAAGAATCTAACTAGTTTATTCGGTGATACTCAAACTAATCTATTAGATAGGATTAGACATCTTAATAGTATTATATTCTTTAATAATGCTCTTAATGTTAATCAGTCTGATTTTAGTACCATTGTTAACGATTCGTTAACTAATTGGATGAATAAACTCAAGAAGTCTTATACGGACATTAATAACTTAAAGTCCTCTATTAGTAAAACTAAGTCTAAAAAGAAACGTCTAGTTGTTGGACGTACAAGTTCAGGTAGTGTTATTTATGCTAAAGATAAACAAGGTAATCCTATATATCGTAAGTTTGGAGATGTTACTACTAGTGAAGCAACTGACGGTTATCGTTTAGTAGTAGGAGTTGACGGCGGAGTAGCTGATATTAAAACCAATACTATTATTGCGGCTAGTCGTATTCCTAGAAATGTAGTAGGTATGACTATTAAAGATTCAGAAGGAAGACTTATTGCAGTTCCTAGTCGTGAGAATACTATGAGTAATAGTGAAACTGGTGCTACTGAATATACTAAGAGGTTTAACGAAGGATTAGATAAACTACTTCATTCTTTATTAGATGCTACTCTACAAGGCAATGAAAATCTTCATACTCAACTATTAGAAGAAGTATCTAAATATATAGGTAAACAGAAAGTACTGTACGGTTATGAAGTAAGAGGTCATGCTTTAATACCTATTAATAGAGTTGCACCAACTATTTATTTTAATCTTAAAGATAGAAATGTAGCTTTCTCTATTCCTGGTGAACTTAAACCTAGAAGACTTATGGCTCGTATGCCTAATGGTTTTGTTCCTACTAATAATCATGGTAATTTTAGTAAAATGTTGCAAGAAGTATATGCTTTACTTACTCGTAATGTTGTTAATTCAGCTATTCGTGGTGAATCTAATCTATTTAGAGTTGTAGACGGCAAGTTACAAGCTAAGATACCTAATATACTTCAAGACGAATGGTTTGATACTGGTTATAGTAGTTATGAAGAATTTGTAGCTAAGGACGGAGTATTAGTTACTGATTTAGGAAGTGTTACTGATAGTAAAGGTAATATTGTTAGTAACTTTAATTATGTTGGTGATGTTTATAATAGGACTATCACTCTTATGAATCCTAGTCGCAATGCTAGTCGTACTGACGCGGCTGACGCCGCTGTTTCCCCCATAAAGGAGCAACAAACTGTGTCTCCCGTAGTTGTACCTGACCCACTTGCTAGTCAAGACAGTGCTCCTCAAGTAGGTACTCTTATGGAAGTTGCACAAGCTAATACTGATAATCCTAATCTACTATCTGTTATATCTGCATTAGAAAGTGCTGGTGTTAAACTTAATCCTGATATTGAAATAGTAGGTGAAAAAGGTAGATTTGCAGGAATAGTTGCCGGTGGTAATACTATTACTCTTACTAATAGATTCGATACTCTTGAACCTGAACGTAGAGTACTTACTCTTATACACGAAGGTGTACATTATCTACTTAATGATGAACGTGCTAATATAGAACAATCATTCGGAGACTTATATGATAAGTTTGCTAACTTTATTAATCAAGATTCTCGTTTGATAGATGAGTATGGAGAGTTCTTGAATAGTGGTAAACCTAGAGCTGTTGCTATTGAAGAGTTTGTAGTTGAAGCTATTACTAATCGTACATTTGCTAGATTACTAGCTAGAATTAAGTATGATTCTAATCCTACTACTGAATCAAACAACCTATTTACTAAAATAATAGATGCTTTAGTAGAATTAATAGGTAAAATAGGACAAATAGATAATACATTACTTGGAGAAGTTCGTAATCGTTTATCTACTATTGGATTAGAAACTAGTGATACAGCTAGTACTTCTACTGTTACTCATGACGATACTTTTGATAGAGCAGAGGAAGATGTTAGCGTTCCTACTGATGATGTATTTGATATTCCTGATATAGACTTAGATTTAGATAGTAGTATAAGTGATAACTACCGTCAAGTCGATAATTTCGATAGTCTGATTGAGGGATTGAATAATCGACAAAAGGCTATTGTGACGCATTTGTTTGACACTGGTGAGCTTAGTTTTGTATGTAGTTAAGTAAGATAAGCCTAGAGACGAAAGTCCGGCAGAGAGCCTTAGAATGAGCCATTTTAAGCGCATCTGTCGGACTTTTATATTTTCCTTATCTTACTATCACGACAGTATATAAAATGCGAAATTCGGCAGGAATTTGCGGTCTACGGGCATCTGTCTGCCTTCGTAACGTGCGGTTTTCGTCCGTCTAATGAATCTATTTGATAGTATTGATAATAATGCTATCTTTGGTAATGTTAGTAATAACTTAATTAATAATATAAAGTATATGAGTTGTATTCCTAGTAACCCTAAATTAGATAAGCTATTACCGCTTACTAATAATGATGTTAGAAAGTCTACTGAATACCTTGCTACTATCGAAGACAATAGTTTTCGTGATTGGTATAAAGAAAAGACTGGTAGAGATTTCAATGATGAGAATATTGATACTAATACTGTTAATGCTATAATAGCATATAATAACAGAGAGACTATCAATACTAAAGATTATGTTCAGAACGTTCGTACTTCACGGACTGGTGTATTTGGTAATGACATAGCGAAAGAAGACCACGCTATTAATATTCTTGCTACTATTTATTTAAAGAGTCAAGGAAGTATTCGTAAAGCTCTTGCTAATAAAAAACGTAAGGGTGAAAACGAAGTAATAAAGGATAAAGCTGGTAATGAGTTAAGTCCTCAAGCCGCTATAAAGCTGACTATGATTACTTATCTTAATAGACATCTAAAAGAGAATGATAAGAAACTTACTCAAGAACAAAAGGCTTATGTAGGTACTATTATTCGTAATCTTTACGATGGCGGTAATTATAATCGTAATGAGTTATTTGATATAGTAATTAACTCACCGGAAGTAGTTAGTCTTAGCAAAGAGTTTGGTATAGATACTAATGAAGATTTTGAATCTAATGATGATGTTAAAGAAGATAGTGAACAAAACTCTCGTCAAGATGACCAAGAAACTATTGCTGCTCTTCGTGCTGATTGGTCTGAAATATCTGACCAACGAAAAGATATAGATAAAAATGTTAGCAAAGAAGTAAAAGAATGGTTTGCTCGTTTACCTAAAACAAATAGTAATAGTTTTATAAATGAACAGCCTGATACTTCTAATAATACTTATTCAGGCATGGCTGAAAGTGCTGGCTTTGATAGTTCTTTTAAAGCTATTAATAACTATGGTAACTTCTCTAGTGTTGAAGCTATGGTAGAAAGTTTCCATACTATTGCTGCAAGATTTAAAGAAGTATCTCATTTAGAATATGCTGCACGTTTACTAGAAGACGAAGCTAATGTTCAGATGAGAAATAAGATATTTACTCAACTAAAACAATCTATTTGGGAACGTAATGAAGTAGTTTATAGTCAAGACGGTTCTAATGTGGTTACTAAGAATCGTAATACTTTTCCTAAACTTAATCTACAAAACAAAATACTTAATAGTTTCGATTCACTTATTCACAATCCTTCTATTATGGCTAATGATATTGCCGTATTAGACGAACTTAAAAACAGATTATCTACACTAAAAAATTCTAACACAAATGAAATCCAAGAAATTACAGAGCAAATTGCTGCAATTTTTAATAAGTATAACTTCGGCATCAATAGACAGGGTGTTGTTAACTACGTTCGTAACTTCGGTGATAACCAACTTTCTAATATCTCTTCTATTGTCGATGATTTGTTAGAGTTTAATAAAGTAGTAGGTAAGGCGACTAATCTATTAAAGATAGATAATGAAGCACAACGTATCTATTATGCAGGTGAATATGCTAAAACTAAAGAGAATGAAGAATATGTGGTAGTTCCTTTTGATAAATCTCAACTACAATACAAAGGCGGTTATGCTAATAATATAGCCAATCGTATATCTAATAGATTTAAAGATTATCAGATAGTAGATTCTGAATTTAATAGTATTAATGCAGAGAACAATCTAGTTAGTGATATTTTAAAAAACAACTATATAAGTAAGTTCTTTGAAAGAATTAACGATAATCGTTATAATGATAATCCTGTTAGTAATACCGAACTACGTGATTACTTAGTTAAATTTACTAATATTCCTCAATACAGATATAGTAATATTCTTATTGAGAAAACTTTGTCTAATGGAAAAATAGTCCCAGGTTTACTTCGTCTTACAGATACTGGTTATGAACTAACTGAATATTATCGTGAATTTGGTGCACAATTATACAACGGAGTTAGTAACGAAGTAACAGGAAAGGCTAAATCTTATAAAGATATCAATGCTCTTGAATGGGATATTATTACTCTGAATGAATACGCTAATAATGGTGACAATTATGAGATGACTAAAGGAGTTAAGAAATCTAAGTTCTTTACTCAAACACCTTCTGATGCACCTAAGACTTTCGTATTTAATAGTTATAAGTTAGATTATACTGGACTATTTAATGCTAACGGCTCTATTAATCGTGGACATCCTATATATGTAGCTTATGCTAATATTTATGCTAAAGAACTTGCAGAAATGGCACAAGCTATTAACTTCTTATTTGAGACAACTGTTGAGAATGGAGTAGTAACTATCGTATCTGATGAAAATGGTAAACCTAAGATAAAAGAAGAGTTTAAAGATTTACGTAAATCTGAAGCTAGACTTAACTATCATTATCGTAAAGGTATTCTTGATTCAAATGGTGTTCCTACTGGTAATGTATTTAAGTTTAGAAGTCTACTTATTGATAAAGTTAAGAACCTTAATAAGTATAATAGTGAGACAGCTAAAACGGTAGATATGAATTGGCTGTTTGAAGGAGGTGACGTATTCTCACTTCTTTATGGGGGAAAGAATAGTGAAATATCATTGATACAAGACGAGAATGGAGAATACAATATTAGGCTTACTGGTGAACTTCGTAATTCAGTTTATAATTATATAGATAATTATATTAATTATAGAATACAAGAAGCTGTTGCTAAATACAGTTCTAATAAAGAGTTTGTAGATAGATATAAGAACGCTAGTCAAGAATCATTTAATGCTTTTATTGCAGAAATGGTACTTAACTATGAGATTCAATATAACAATCTTAATGATATGTTCTTTGGAGATGAAGCATATTATAAAGATTCTCGTGATACAATTAAACGTAATAAAGAATATCAAGCCGGAGGATTAGCTTATGCAGGTTATGACTTATACAATGTACAGAAGCATTTGGGAGATATAGTAATTTCTCCTAATAAGACTATTAGTGTAGATAGTAGTTTTAAATATATTACTCTTGAAGATGTTCAAAGCAAAGGTGGAGTTATTGAAGATTTAAAGAAACAATTAAAGATAGCTAAAGTATCTAAAGAGACAGAAGCATTTGTACTTAAACAGTTTGCTAAAGATAAATCAGAAGTAACTGATGCTCAATCGCTCATAACCTTAGACGAATTTGTTCGTAGAATGTATCTACGTGGCGAATATGATAATTATAAAGACTTAATTGAAGCTCTTTATGATGAAAGTAAACCTATTGATAATGTTAAGTTAGGAGAATTATCTAAGAAAATACAAGTTCAAAAGAACTTCTATTATGACTTAGAAATAGATAATGATGCTAAATTAGCTAATCCTATTCAGATTAAAAATGCTGAATTTGTACTCATACCTAGATTTTTAGGTAATAGTGAACTTGGCTTACTTGCTAAATATATGACCGATAATAATATTGGTCAGGTTAACTTTACTACTACTGAAAAGGCTACAACTAATAGAGTATTAGAGTTTTGGGATGCTCATGGAAAATTCCCCTCTAAAGAAAGGTTGAAACAGTTTAACTTGGATATTCAAACTAAGTATAAAACTGGTTGGTATTCTAATCTATATACACAGCAAGATATTCCACAACACATGGACGGTGAGAATAAAGCTGGATTGCAGATAGTTAAGAAACTAATTGATAATATAGGTAATACTCCTGAAGGACAATCTCTTATTAAAGACTTCTTTGATAACTTTACAGCTAATATTCAAGATAGTTTCAAAGATGCTGCTTCTCGTATTGGAGTTAGTATTGATGCTAAAGGAAACGTAGTATATGAAGACGGTAAAGCTAAGATTGATAATAATCAATTTATAGCATTGATCAAAGATGAGCTAACTCGTAGAGGATTAGATAGTAATTATCGTAAATATGCTGAAATTAATCCTGAAACTGGTATGCCTTATATGCCAGCATGGACTAATCTAGTTCGTAGTAAGATAGAGAATATTGTAAATAGTATATTTACTAATCGTATTACTCGACAAGTACTTCCGGGATTTCATGCTAGTCAAGTATCAGATGTTGGTATGACAGCTTTATCTAGTCGTACAGATTTAAGAGATTTGATGCAATCAAAAGTAGAAGAAAAGCATGGGTATAGTCTAGGACGTAAACTTACTTATCATAAAGACGGAAGTCAAATAGTAGAAATACTATTACCTAAATGGATGGTTAAGGCTTATAATACTTATGACAATGAAGGCAATCTTATACACGAAGTAACTATTGAAGATTTGCAAGCTGCTGGATTAGATACTATGATTGGTTATCGTATTCCAACAGAAGGTAAACAATCTATTGCTGTTATGAAAGTAGTAGGTTTGTTAGACGAATCTCAAGGTTCTACTATTGTTGTTCCTGATGAATGGGTATTACAAACTGGTGCTGACTTCGATATTGATAGTATCTACGGTATTTATCATACTGCTTATTTTGATAAAAATGGTAAACCTCATAAAGTCAAATATATAGAAGGAGAAGACGAAGTATCTACTTATCGTAGATATATTGGTTATATAAATTCTTTAATAGATAGAGAAACTCGTAAAGCTACTAGTTCTGAATTTACTAAAGAAGAATTTAAAGAAGCTCGTAAAGCTGCAAGAGAAACTGTTCGTAAAGCTAATGAAGAATATGATAAATTCTTAACTGACCAAGTTAGAGATTTAATAGCCGAAACAGATGAAACATGGGCAGAACTTCCAAGAGAAGTAAAAGATAATCTTACTGTTACTTTTAAATCAAAAGAATTAAAGTTTGGCGAAAGAGTAGATGCTATTGTTAGTAAAATGAGCTTCTATGAGAATGAATATAAAGATAATAATAGTGTTGCTAAGTTTGCACAACAGTATCGTAATATTCAATCTATTATTAATGAGCAAAGAGAATTTTATCAAAATATAAAAGATAATGCTGAACAATTAGCTATTGATTATGCTGATGAAACTCGTAGAGCTAGATTAGAACAAATTATTCAAGCAAGAGCCGAAATAGTAGGTGCTATGTCTCTTGAAGAATTTAGTCAACTAACAATAGCTCAACAGAATACTCGTGATGCTCGTAACAATAAGATAGTAGATACATTTATTAATATAATGAATCTACCAGTATCTATTGGTGAGAACTTATCGTCTAGTAACTTTGAAGATATTAAAGCTGCAAAGAGCAATATCTTTGAAGGTTTATCAGAGACTTATCGTAATATTAATTCAGTAATTGCTCAAAATTGGTATCGTGATGCTAATATGTCCGGTGCACGTCTTAAAGCTATTTCTGTTAATCGTGACAACTTTGCCTCTATTGGTAATAAAGCTAAGACTATTATTGACGGTGCTCATGGTGGTTTTAGGTTTGTATATACATATAATACAGAGAAAGAAGCCAAAGACGCTCAAGCAAAATTAAGAAAACGTTTTAGAGACGTAACTAGAAGTGGAAAAGAAGTAATGGTAGATCATAATCAATTAGGTTGGAGTTACGATAATCTTAATATAGATAATCGTTTAATTACTCCTTACTCTTCTGAAACTACTGCACTTATTCTTGACGGTGTAAAAGAAGGTGGTGTACCTAATGTTGATTTATATACTTTCGATGTATATAAGTCTATTGTTGATTGTGGTGCAAACTATGAAACTTCTATCTTATTCGTTAATCAACCTGTAATAACCGAACTTATTACTAGACAAAATGCTAACGATAATGTATTCGGTGAAACTGGATTTAATCCTCTTATAGGATTGAGACGAGATATGTATATAAGATTAGCTAAATCTCTCGGTATTCCTGCAAACAGTATTACTAAAAGAACTCGTCTTAAAGATATTAAGTCAATGCTTGAAGCTAAAGGAATAAGTATTAACGAAGATGAACTTCTTGAAGAAGGAATACGAGTAACAGAATTAAGAGAACATCTTAAAGATAATGTAGAAAATATAGATTCTACTAATGCTGATAATCTTATATATCAAATTAAAGCATTAAGAGCATTTGAATATTTCAAAGAGATAGGTGACCAAATCAATGCCAATATGATGGTAATTACTAGTGATAAGTTTGGTGCTGGTAAATCCGCTAATGAAATTGATAATGTAATTAATCGTATTACTGATATTAAGAATAGTAATATTACTCGTGGTAAAAAGGGAGAACCTATTCTTAAAGCAGTTACAGAAGAAGGTAATAAATCTCTAATAGACGCTATTTATCCTAAGATTAATTTTAATACTATTAATGATATTAATCAAGATGATTCAGAATCAGCATATCCTTCTTTGTATTATCAGTTGAAGTATAGTTGTATAGCTACTGAAAAGATTATTCGTGATAGTGAGATATTTAAAACTCAAACTCCACAATTCCGTGAGTTAGTTAATAAGTTCGATATTCGTAATCTACAAACTATTCAACAGTTAGAGAGTTTCATAATTAATATGAGTCAAGCACAATCTAATTTTGTTAATACTAATAGATTTATAACTAGAAGCGATAATGAGTTTATTCCTAGTTATAATTTGAATCTTATTAGTAGTCAACAGAATACTCGTGCTAGATTATATGGATATACTGATATAGTAGGTAGCTTCGATATGTCTGATATGTCTGAAAAGAATATAGAAGCGTTTATGAAGTTGTCTCCTGCAAATAAAGTAGTATTGATTCAAAGATATACTTCGGATGATAATCTATTTAAAAATCTAAATGTGGAGTATAAAGGTCGTCGTAATAGTTATGATAGAATATCTATTATAGATAGTACTATATCTACTGAATCTCAATATCAGATGTTTCGTAATGCTTGGCATAGTAATAATCCTTTCGTTAAACTTACAGCTATGGACTTAATAAGATATTCTATGGTAGTAGAAGGTTATAAGTTTAAAGGCGGAACAGTTAGTAAGATTATTCCTGTTGAGCTTTTATATGGACAGGATACTGGTATTGATTCTGATAATGGAGTTTCAACAGCTACTAATATTATTAATGATTCAGACAAAGCTATTAATAGTATGATTCAATACGGTAGTGAAACAGGAACTTATGAAAGACTTAGTAATGATGATAAGGCAATAGAAAAATTACGTGACTTATTCTTTAGAACTAATCCTAATAATCCTGATGTACTTACATTTGAGAATAAGAAGTATAAGGAATCTAATAAAATAGTATTCAATAGACTTGGTGTAGGTGTGCTTAGTTTTAAAGAAGCACAAGAACGTAAAATGATTACTGGTAGTGAAAATAATCGTAAATATCGTCATTATGCTAAAACTAATGATAATAATAAAGTTCTACGTTTATATAAGCTAGTATATGATAATGATGTTGTATATATGCTTCCTACTAATCAATTAGAACAGAATGAAATTGGAGAAGTTAGTATTAATCCTGATAATAATAGAATGTTTCTTCCATTAGATATATTAGAAGAAGTTTCTATTAATCAGTATGACCCTGCATTTATTAGTTCTATTAATATAGCTATGAACTCTGATATTCGTAAGTTTGTAGTTCTTCCTAAAGCATTTGAAGCTGGTGCTAATTTATTAATAGAAGAAGCGTTTCCTAATAGTACTGTCTTGGCTTCCCCCATAAAGGAGCAACGTATTGATACTTCTCGTAGATACATTATTGCTTCTACTGATAATCAAGTTATACTCGATACTATCGAATCTCTTGAAGCAGCAGGTATTACTAATTATATTGTTGCTGCTCCTAATATGAATTATGGTAACATTCGTAAACTTATTAATGACCATAATAACGCTGATATTGCAGCTAAGAGATTACAATTAGCTATGACTAAATTAGAAGCTAATGAAGTTCAACTTAGAAAGAAGAAATCAGATAATTCTGAATCTCCTTATTATGCACAACTTAAAGCTAGCATTAATCAAACTATTGAAGATGTTAATGTTAATGGTATTGGTTTTGTTCCTGTTCTCCAAACTGTTGTAGATAATACAGGTTTTAGAGCTGGCGGATATTTTAGATACGAAAAAGAAGGTAATGTTTATATTGTTACTAACTTAGGTCGTGTAACTACTAAATCTGTTAGTCTTACTCCTGACTATATGTATAGTAAGAAAGTAACTATTAATAGTGTTAGTCAATTACAATTCCCTAGACGTAATGCCATTACTCAAGTAGTTAAAGAAAATGCTAGATTAGATAAATTTGCTAATAATAACATTATTCGTGTTCAGACAGAAGATAACTTTATTAATGAAGATATACTTGAATCTGCATTGATAGATAATGATAAAGAGATAAATGATTATATATCTCGTGTTATTGAAAGTGTTGAACGTAGTAATGCTAATGTAGAAGAAGCTGCATTAAACGATGCTTTCCGTTCATTTGCTGCTATTGATTTACGTTCTAATACAGCTACTAAGTTAAACGATAACTTACGTGAACAAGCGTTGAGAATTATCAATGGTTATACTAATAGACGTATTGATGATTTCTTATTTGATATACATAACTTCTTTACTACTTATGTTACTAATCCTGACGGAACTTATAAGTTAGATGAAAATGGTAACAAGATAGTTCAAGAGAAATGGAGTATAACTAATAAGAAGTTATTCGACCGTATGTTAGAGGACGAAACATTACGTACTCGTTATGAAATGTTCCTAGATGATATTAATAGATTTGTAGAAGACTATTCTATTATTGAAGCTATTCAACCTTATAATATTGATGAAGCTTATACTGTAAGTGAGACAGAAGAAGAAATCGAAGGTTTACGTAGAACTAATGATATGCTTAAACAGATTAAGGATAAGTTCAAACGTATCAAAGACTTAGATAATGTAGTTAAACGTAGTACTAAGATGTACTTCGATAGTTACATTACTAGTCTTTCTAGTGACCCTCGTGTACAATCTAATATGCTTAGTATTACAGAAGCATTTGAAGATGAAAACTTCTTCCAGTTTTGGTTGGCTGATAGTCAAGAAACACATATACCAATAGTTCAAATAGTTCTTAAACAAATGATGAATCAGTTAAGAGCTAGTGAAATAGAAGCTAGAGACAAAAAGATAGCGTTTACTTCGGCAATATCGACTATCATTGAGGACGCAAAAAACAACGGTATAGACGTGTCTCTGAACGATATTTTGGACGAAAATGGCAATCTTTTGCTGCCGTATAATGAAACATTCACTGAAAAATTAAGGTCGCTAAAAGAGGCTGTAAAACTGGCACAAATCGAAGACCCGAACGGTCGAGACGGTTTAATATATAAGAAAGCTAAAGATGAGTTAGAGAAGTTCTTAATAGATAATGTAGAACGTGAATACGTTAAAGAGATGTATCAAGAGTACTATAATGCAAACCAGTTACTTAATAAATACCCTGAAACTTATGTTAAGTTAATGAAGCTATTGCATGAAGAAGGAGATATATTAAGTACAATGATTGACAATGATTATAGTACTCTTACTGTTCAAAACGAAAGACGTCTTAACGAGATTCAAAGCGAACTTACTGAAATGCGTGCGGTTATTGATGTTGACGGTAATTATAAAGAGAACTATTATGAAGCCAATGCAGTTAATAATTATCTATTGTCTCGTCGTCAACTTAATAATAAGTATAAAGAGAACAGACCTAAGGATGCTTTTACTATTCGTTATAAACAAGCTATTGAAGGACTTCAATACCCTGAAACATCTGAAACTTATCGAGAATCAGCTGAATGGCTTAAAGCTAATACTGACTATAAGTTAAAAGGTGAGTTCTTAGATGAGTTAAAGAAGGCTTATATGGATACTCGTGCTGGCAATCCTTTCGATAGTTTTGTTCGTACTATGGCATACGGTAAGTATGATGAAACAGGTGTTATTGACGGCACCAAGTTTACAGAAGTGCAAATAGCTAACTTGAAGAAACATCAAGAGCAAATGTTTGCAGCAGCTGTTGGTAGAGTTAAGCCAAATGAAGAACAAGCTCAAAAATGGTTAGATGAGCATATAAGCTATATCAATACTGTATACTACGAAGCTATGTATGTGGCTATGAACAAAATGGGTAAAGTAGTATTTGATAAATGGTATAACGAGAATCATGTGCTTAATCCTATTACTAAAGAATACGAACCATTAGCTATTTGGAGACAAATGATAGTTAAGGACGAAGCTAATAATATGGAATATAGTCCTAAATATAAATGGTTAGAAACTAAAGTTAAAGACAAGTACAAGAATCCTAACTATGATGAAGTTAAGTTACAACCTTCTACTAATAAATATCGCAATGATAAATATTATGGAATGAATAACTATCAACAACAACTATACAATGAAGTAGATAATCTACTTAATAGTCTTGTTAAAGATAAACGTAGTCGTGCTTATATTAATCGTGGTTATTTACCTAATCAAGCTATTGAACAACCTCATCAAGGTTTTACTGATTATTGGCAAGACTTTAAACGCAGTCATGGTTGGTATGATACTCCTAATAAATCTGATATAGAGCTTAATCTATATAAGAGATTTAGTAATGCTCCTATGTTACATAGTTTATCAGAGATTAAACTTCTTCCTATTCGTGAGAAACAAGAAGGTGAAACTATTGATGAATATCTAGCTTATGTTCGTGAAACACAAACTAAGAATAATGAATTACGTAAGCAAAGGGCGCAGGAAAATGCAGAGCGTAATAATCCTAATGTTCTTGAAAGACTTAATTCATTTATTGATAGTATGTATAACTTTAATACTCGTAATGATATAGCTAGATTAGCTAAAATTACTAGTAATCAATTACGTAATATGGATATTATTAAGAGAAATCCTAACGATAAACTTATGGATAATAGATTACTTAGTAGAATTACTGGTAAACAAGAAATACGCACAACTAAAAGTGATGATTCTAATATAGTTAAGCACTTTGAGAATCAAGTTCGTAAGTTAGTATTTAATGAATTTGAAATGGATGAAGGTACTCATTCTAAAGTATCTCGTGTTATGCGTAATATGGTATCTAGTAAGTTTATGATGTTAAACGTTACTGGTGGTATTGCCAACGTATTATATGGTAAGACACAGATACAAATGGAAATGGCTGCCGGACAATTCTTTAAATACAAAGACTTCCGTAAAGGTGAGAACGAATGGATGCAGAATGTAGGTAGTTATTTAGCTGATGCTTATAATGAAACTACTAATAACGAAACTAATGCTATTATTAGATTATTCAATGTTATTGAATCTGATATGATAACAGAACGTTATGGTAAAGGTAACAATCCTATGGGTAAATTAGAAAATCTGTTGTTTATCCAACAAACCGCAGGTGAACATTATATGCAGAACGCTACATTATTAGCTATGCTTCATTCTCATAGAGTTGTTGCTGTTAATGGTAAGAATAAAGTAATGTCATTTGAACAGTACGCTATGAATCTTAGAGAAGAAGCATTACTTAAAGTTCTTCGTAAGAATAATCCTGAATTAGTTACTAAATATGAAACATTCAGAGATAAAGTGCTTGAATCATATATTGAGAAAGAACGTTATGTTAAGTTTAAAGCTGATATAATAACTGACTTCTTACGCTCTGTTCCTAAAGAGATAAGAGAAGAGTTTAAAGCTACCTATAAAGAAGATACTAAAGAAGAAAGAACTAAGTTTGAGAATCACCCTTCTTTTAGAGAAAGTCTTATCTTGAAGAACGGTGTTGCTACTCTTAAACCTGACAGTGGTCTTACTAATGATGATATTGCAGCTTTCCGTAATAAGGTTATATCAGTTAATCATCAAATACATGGTATCTATGATAAGATTGGTGCTAATCAATTACAACAGTCTTGGTGGGGAGCTTTACTAATGCAATTCCATAAACACTTAGTTCCTGGATTCCAAAAACGTTTTGGTTATCGTTTAGGTCACTTTGACGGTATATATAATGAAACTAGAGAGTCTATTAGTAAAGGAACTTATGTTAGTTTAGGTGAGTTTATAGCAATGCCATTTAAGAAATACTACGAACTTAATGATAGTAACGAACTTCAAGCTGTTCGTACTCTTCAAGGAATTGCTAAAGGTTATGCAGATTTTGTAGCTAATCTTACTACTTATTATAACATTCTTCCTGAATATGATAAAGCCAATATTCGTAGATGCTTAGGTGAATGGATAGCTATTACTAAAGCAGTAGCACTATTTGTAGTAGGAAAATTAATGCTAGATGACGATGATGATTCTACACAAGTAGCTGACTATATCCTATATAGTGCTGACCGTCTAATGTCTGAAACTATTCAATATACTCCGTGGGGATTAGCTAATGAAGGTAAGAAACTATATAGTCAACCTGTTGCTGCATTAAGTATTGCGCAAGATAATCTTAGATTATTAGGAGCACTTTGTAGCTATATTATTACTGGTAATCCTGATGATTTATATTATAATTCAGGAAGCTATTCAGGTGAAAATAAACTTGTAGTAAATTTCTTTAAACAAGTACCATTAGTTAATCAGATTATAAAACATGAAAGACTTGGTGCTAATAATAGTTACTATAAAGTACGTAGTAGTCCGTTTAGTGGTTTAGGTCAAGTTGTTGCTAATATGATTACTGATGAAGATGAAGAATAACTAACTACTTAATATTACAACTCATAGGAAAGCCCGAACTGCTCGTGAGAGTAATTCGGGCTAATTTATATACTTAAAAAAGTTTGTAATTTTTAGCTATCTATTAGAATATAGTTTGATATATTCAGATATGAATCTATTTCTATCTCCCATAAACATCATATTATGATTAATAATATAAATATTATTTTTATCATTAACAGCTTTAGCAATAAAATTAGCATTTATAAGTTGTTGAATGCCGTCATTTATTCTAGGTTGACTAACAGATAGTTCTCTTGAAATTTTAGTCTGATTTAATACTATCCAATTAGAATCGAACTTAATATTTCTATAAATATAGTTCAACATAGATAAACCATGAGTTTTTAAATATCTTAGATTAGACATCCCATCAAAGTATAATTGCATAAAGCTACCAGTATATCTTACCTTTTCGTCTTTAATTAGAACAATATCTACTCCATACTTATTAGCTATCTGTTGTAGTTCATCAAAAGCATTATTACTATAATCTTTTGGATTAATATTGAAAGGAAATATAGTAGGTTTAATAAGACTACTATCAGCATTACTATTGGTCTCCATATATATGTGTTAATTAATTGTTAATATCGCCAAATTTATACAGTTTTGCGTATAAAACCAAGCAATTTCACTACTATTTTATACAGTTTTGCGTATAATTTGAATCATCTAACTAATTGATAATCAATGAATTAACATAAAATTAACACTATAATAAGATAAAGACTTCTTATATAATATAGATTTATCATTTAGATATGCAAATATACTATTAAATTTTTAATTAACTTAGCTTTACTATATCTCGCTCGCCTATCGGCTCGCTTTTTTCCCCCATAAAGGAG
>ENA-ORSC01000392-ORSC01000392.1-human-gut-metagenome-genome-assembly--contig:-NODE-392-length-36018-cov-3.729250_pt1 | contig 36018 bp, 29 predicted proteins | sample MGYA00242178_ERZ509140 | MGnify/ENA primary metagenome ERZ509140 (study PRJEB26280, sample SAMEA2338681) | human gut metagenome | biome: human gut; feature: human-associated habitat; material: faeces... | reverse complement strand
TTATTTCAATTCAATCAAAATTTTAATTTCGCAAGAAACATTTATTTAAATGTTTTTAATAAAAATTAAGGAGTGTAGTATGAAACTACTAAAAAAAATTACAATCTTATTATGCTTTTTATCTTTGATAGCTTTCGTAAGTTGTAGCGCCGAAGATAAAAGCGGAGTAAAAGAAAAGGACAATGCCGATGGAACTGAAATTACAGGCGGCGGAAAAAGCGGAAATTCTGGAACGGGCGGAAGCGCTGGGACAGGCGGAACTTCTGGAACAGGCGGAAGCTCTGGAACAGGCGGAAGCGCTGGGACGGGCGGAGGCTCTGGAACAGGCGGAACTTCTGAAACAGGCGGAAGCGCTGGAACAGGCGGAACTTCTGAAACAGGTGAAGGCTCTGGAACGGGCGGAGGCGCTGGAACAGGCGGAGGCGCTGGAACGGGCGGCGGAACTGAAACTATCGAAAATGGAAATTTTCCTCCACCTGCAGGAACATATAGAGACGATAATTTTTGGAATACATGGCATGATACTAGTGACGATACTAAAGTTTCTGCAGTCGGAAATACTACTAAAATAAAAGGCAAAGGCATATCTTCATGGGATGGAGGGAAGCGTTTTGATTTTGATATTTCAAAATGGAAGAAAACAATCAAAGATGGAAAAGATATTAAATCTGAGGCGATAGTCGAAAAAGATTATGGTTATAAAGATATTAGTATAGTTTATTATTACGATTCTTCAACTTTAGAAATAACTTTTAAAAGTGATGGTTTTGTTAAAGACTGCTCATTTAAAGGAAAAAAAATATCCGAATAATATTTATTTTAGTTTAAAATTGCCATTAATAATATAAATATAATTTTAAACTTTCAAGTTAAACGGGCGAGGTTAAAACTTCGTCCGTTGTTTTTTATTTGTATTAAAATTAAAAAAGAAGGAGAATTTATAATTTTTCAATTTCTTTTATGGTTAAGCCCGTGTATTTTGAGATTAGGTTAATATCTGCGCCGTCTTTTTTCATTGATTTTGCAATAGTGTAATTTCGTTTTTCAATTCCTTCTTTAATTCCTTCAAGTTTTCCCTGCAATCTCTCTTCGCTTAAAGTTAGCATTTTAAAATAATTCTCTTCCCACTCGGTATAGCCTTCGGTTAAATTATCGTCCTTTACAAAATTATTATACTTATCGTAAATCTCTTTCATTATAGGATTTTTCTCAACTAATACTTTCATTTTATCCTCCAAATTTTCTTTTATACTTAAAAATTTAAACCAATCTGAAAGCGGTTCGTATAATTTTGATTTATCATTAAATTTTTTAAGTTCCAAAAAGTGCATTTCAAAATGGTTCGTCAATATTTCGTTTGTATCAAATTCCTTAATAAAATAACAACTATGCGGTTTATCTTTATTTTCCGTTAAATTAAAATCGACTATGTTTATACTTATTACAGGATTTAAATCGTCATATTTTTTACTTTTCTTCAAATTCGCAGCATAACTTTTTGCCCAATAATAAATTCCTCGATAAATAAAAGCCTTATTTCCCGCTCTTTGAATTTCAATAATTACAGTTTCGCCGTTTTTAGTTTTCGCTCTCACATCAACAATACTTTCTTTACCGTTTATTGATTCTTTTAAGTTGAATGTATTAAGAATAATCACTTCTTCAAAAGCTTCTTGTCCCGCGTCAATTCTAACAGAATTAATTAAATCTTTCAAAATATTTTGACTATCTTCTTTTGCCAAAAGAAACCGCATGAAGTAATCATTTAATACAATAAAATCTTTTTTAATCATAAGAATATTATAACAGAATAATTTTATTTGTCAAAATTTAAATTAATCTAAATTAAATTTTATAAAATATTCTATATGCAAATAAATAAAAATTTAAGCCAACAAATCCTATGTTAATAGTAGAAATTATAAAATAAATTATCCTAAAAATATTATATCGATTTTTAATTCTTCCAAATTTTCTATATTAAAAACTTCTTTAATTATTTTTTTATATTCGTTTAATTGATTTTTATAAAATGCAATTTTTTCTTCGCTTTTTTTTGAAGTTTTATAATCTAAAATAAAATATTTGCCTTCGGAATTTTGAGTAATCAAATCTATTTTAGCTGGTATTATAAATATAGTTTCATTTTCTAATTTTCTGCTCTGAAATTTATGCTCTCTTGAAATAATTTTTTCGTTTCCGTTTATTATATTTTTTATATGCTCGTTTTTGATAAAATTATTAAAATATTTATCAAGCTTGTCTTTCAAATCGTTATTGTCGTAATATTTATAATATTTTAAGGTATCGATTTTTAATTTTTCAATATAATTTTCTTTATCTTTCAAATATTTATCGAAATCAAAATTTTCAAATAATTCATGCATTATCGTTCCCATATTCGTTGGAGAGATTTTTATTTTCTCTTCATAATCGTTATAATCGTTTTCTTTTTCAAATTCTAAATTCGATAATTTTTTATTTAATAATTCGCCTATATTTTTAAAATTGTCTTCTTCAAAATTATTTTTTACTCCGATTTTTGAAGGAATAACATATTGAATATTATTTATTTCGTTATTTTTAATTTTATTTTCATTAACAATATTATTTGGAATATTTTTTAATTTCTCATTTATTTGAGCAATATTTTTTATATTGTTTTTTTCGTTCGATTTTATTCCTCTTCCGTAAGAATAAAAATTAACAAAATCATTTTTTATATCTTTTATTTCAATTAATTCTTTTTGGCTTTCGCTTGAAATTTTATTATTTAATTCTTTTAATTCTGCAATATAATCGTTAATATATCCTCTATAAGTATTTTTTCCTCTGCCTTCTCCCGAAATAGTTAAATTCTCTCCCGCTCTCGTTAAAGCGACATATAATAGTCTTCGCTTTTCTGACAAATCCGCAATTCTATTATATTCTTTATCTTTTTCGGATATTCTTATATTATAATCTTTAATATAATTATGCACGGGAATTTCTATAACGGGAAAATCTTCTATAAAATCAAATCTATCATTTGCAGAATTTCTATTATAACCCGCTCCCGCTAAAAATACATTCTTAAACTCCAAACCTTTAGATTTATGAATAGTCATTACCTTTACGGCTTCAACCGATAATTTAGGAACGGAAGCGTAAGAAATATCGTTTACTACGGAAGTTAATCCTATAACAAAATCGTAAACATTTTTTCCGCTCTTATCTTCAAAATCATAAGCGATTGATTTTAATTTTTCTATATTTGCATAGCATAATTCTCCGTCTTCTTTAGTCATTAAATAATTATAATAATTTGTTTCAATGCAAATAGTTTCTATAATATCGTAAGAATTAATAGTTGCAGATTTTCTCTCTAAACTATTTAACAATTCTCTATTTTTTTCAAGCTCTTTATAATAATTTTTTTCTTTCGCTATTTTGCATGCATTTTGATAATTCTCTGAATATAAAGAACTTAAAGAAAAATAATCTTTTAAATCCAACATTTCGGATAATAAAGAATTTGAAAAATCGGATAAATCGCCAATATTGATATCAAAAAATTTTTCTCTCAATAATTTAGGCAAAACGGAATAATCTTTTAATATCAAATATTTTAAAAATAAAATTATATTTTCTATTTCCTCTCTCGCATAAAAACCGTTTCCGCCGTCCACATAATATGGAATTTTTAAATCCGACAAAGCCTCCAAATAAATATTTAATCTCGTAAAAGTTTGAAGTAAAATAACGGTTTCTTTATATTCTTCTTTCTTGTAATTTTTATTTATATAATTTGCAATAGAATAGGCTTCTAATTTAGTTTTTGAATCTATATCTAATTTTTTATCTTCTTCTTCAAAATTATTATTTAATACAAATAAAGAAACGGATTTTTGTTCAGTTTTTTTATTATATAAAATATTATCGCCTTCTCTATATTTTACTAAATCATCGTCTAAAAAAACGACTTCTTTAAAAAAGCGATTAAAAAATTCTATAAGCATTGAATTGCTTCTATAATTATTTTTTAAGTCAATCAAATAATCTTTAAATGAATTTTGAATATTAGTAAATATATTTAAGTTGGCGTTTCTAAATCTGTATATCGATTGTTTTCTATCGCCTACAATTAATATTTTTTTATTTATTTTATCTAATTCTTTTATATCGTTTTCGTTTATATCTCTTTTTCCAAATACGATTAAATTTATAAAAGAAAATTGAAGTTTGCTCGTATCTTGAGCTTCGTCAAGTATCAAAGCTTTTATATTATCTCTTATCTCTTTAGATATTTTTTTATTTTCTAAAGATTCTATAGCTTTTGACATAATATCTTCATGAGAATAAATGCCGTTTTCTTTTTTTATTTTTTCAAATTTATTAAATGTTTCTTTTATAAATTCTATAATTTCAATATAATTATCTTTATTATAAATCGCTTCAATATATTTAATCATTAAACTGCAATAATTATTTAAATTGTATAATATATCTTTTAATTCTTCGGCTTTAGTATTTCCAAGTTTTGCAGTTGAAACTTCAATTAAAGAATATCTTATATTTTCAAAATTCGCATAATTTAAATTTTTTACATTATCTTTTTTTTCTATATTATTTATGCATTCTAATAATTTTGTTATTTTATATTTGCATTTATTTATGGTTGTATTTTGTTTTGTATTATCGTTCATTACTTCGTTTGAATAATTTATAATATCGTTATATAATTTTGAATATTCTTTATCGTCTATATCGATGCATTTTAAGGCTACTTTTTCAAATGCTTCAATATTTTCTAATCTCGGTTTTATTTTTACAAGAAAATTAAATATGCTTTTTATAAATATTTCTTTATCTTCTTCTGTGTAAATTCTGTAGATTTTTTTTACTTTTTTTCCATGTTCAGAAAAGTCCAATACATTTAAAATTTCTTCTTGCAATATTTCATCGGCTTGATTATCTTCTTCTAAAATATAAATATTCGGAGGCATTCCTAAATGCATAGAATATTCTTTAACTATAGAATGAGCGAAAGCGTTTATTGTAGAAATTTTTGAATTTGATAATAATTCTTTATAAATATTCTGCCAATAATTTTTATTAATATTTTCTTCGTTTATTTTTTTTCTTATTCTATTTCTTATTTTTAAAAGCATTTCATTTGCGGCGGCTTTTGTAAAAGTTATCACTATAATATTTGAAACTTTTTCTCCGCTTTCAAGCAATTTTATATAAACTTCGGTAATAGTCGTAGTTTTTCCCGTGCCAGCGGAAGCGTTTACAAAGCAAGCGTTTTTATTTACAAAATTATTTATTATTTTTTCTTGTTCTTTATTTAATTTAATATTTTCCATAATGTTTTTAATAATATTTTTTATAATAATTTTCAAAAATAAATATAACATAAAAATAGAATAATTTAAATTGTTTTTGACAATATATTATTTTTAGTATATATTATATTAAAGTTAAAAAATTTTAGGAAAGTTATTGAATGAATAAAAATAATATCGGTTATGCATTTTTTATCGCTTTTATATTTTTAGCTATAATTATAATGTATCAGCTTTTAAAACCTTTCGGTATGATAATATTTTTTGCCGTAGTTTTTTATGTTATTTTAAATCCTCTATTTATAAAGGCTATGGGAAAAAGCTATAAAAAAAATACAAATTTCGCTACGATAAAAAGAAATACTTTAGCTTTACTATTTTCTTTAATTTCTTTAATAATATTTTTAGTTCCAACAAGCCTGCTTTTTTACACTATAGTCTCTCAACTTATAGATATATCGAATATTGGAATAAAATATTTTATAAATTTAGATATAAATGAAATTATACATAATCCAAAATTAAACGAAATAATTGAAAGATTGCCTTTTGAAACTTCAATAGAAGCTATAATAAAACAGATTCAAGATTTTTCATTATCAAATTTAACTTTTATAAGCTCTTATTTGACAAAAAATGTTTCAAGTTTATTGAAAAGCACGGGAACTTTTGTAAGCTCTTTTATATTTATGATGTTTTCTTTATTCTTTTTCTTCTTTTGCCTCTGAAATGATCTCGTCGTCATCTTTTGATGAGAAAAATTTTCCATCGGTAAATTTATTAACAAAATCCGGAACCATATCCAGGACCTTGGTCAGACCGTCCTGATTTTTGACATTGACCAGTTTGGTCGTCCCGTTCTGGATCACAAGTACGGCACTCGGACTCATTTTTCCGCCCATGCCACCGCCGCCGTTCTGTTTCTTGTCTTCATTTTTTGCTGTCGCAGCAACACCAAACGTGACATCTACAAGTGGCAGGATGATCGTGTCACCCACTGTGATCGCATCTCCCACAACGGTTTTGGTCGTGATAAAACTGTCCATGCCTTTGAAAAGAGAATTTACTGTACTCTGAAAGTTGTTGTTTTCTGATGCCATATTAAGCCCTCCTTAATCGTCTGAATCGTTTCCAGTATATTTTTAATTTTTTATCAAAAAATATCTTCGCTCCTGTCAGTGCAAGATGGCAGATGCGGATATGTCCCAAAGCCAAAACTTCTCCTTCGCAGACCTGATCTTCAAAATCAGGCTCAAGATCCAGTTCCTCGCACTTCGCCGGAAGGATCAGATAGAGAATCCCGGTAAACTCTCCGGTGAGTGCCGGATCTCCGAAACCATAATGTACATAGCCTTTGATCTTATGCGGGCGGATATGTCTCAGAAGATAAAAGAGATGATTCTTCAAGATCTGATAAACTTCCCGTGAAAGATCTGAACGCAGAAAATCAAGATATCGCTTCAGTGTCTCTTTTGATTTTGTAATAGAACGGATCGTTTTTTTCGCCTGCTCTTTTGCGGTGAGGATACGATTTCTGATCTTTTCGATCTGCATGCGTACCTTTTCGATTATATTGAAAAAACGATGTCGCTTTTCCGGTTCAGCCGCATCTTCTGCCTGCAATTCTGACATTTCACCATCCTGTGTTTCTGATTTCGAAGCCTTGTTTTCCTGCGTTTCGGTTTTCGGAGACGGTTCTGGGTCCGGTTTCGTTTTCTCTTCTAACACAGGCAGTGGCTTTTTCTCTTCCGAAACATCCTCTGTTTTTTCTGTCTCGCAGTTCTTTGTTTCGTTGTTTTCTGCCTCTTCCGAAGAATCCTCCGTCTGCCCGGTATTTTTTTTAGCGAAATCGATCTTTTTTCCGAAAATCTGCGATACAAAGGATATCTGCCCATTCCGGTAGCCTGCTTTTACCTTCAGGATGCCAAACAGCCAGCTCACCCTGACGTTTGCAGTACTTTTTTTCAGTTCCCCGTGTTTTTCTGCACATATGCGATACCGCAGAGGCAAAAACAAAACGGTCAGAAGGATCAGCAGGACCAGTCCCAGAAGAACGGCCAGAAGAATCCCCACTATTTTCAGTATAGCCAGTATGATATGTATCATATACAAACACCCGTTAATTTCTTTCCTGATTATGATTCTGCAACGCCTGCCAGAATCACCTGCCAGACCTCACATAAGCCTGCCCTGTCTTTCACTGCATCTGCTTTTCAGATAACGGAGGATATCTCCGTTTCCGGTTTCTCTGTATGTCTCTTCCGCCATCTGGACCACCAGATCCACGGCTTCCTCATAGCCTTTGGCAATGCCGTAGATCATCGGCAGCTTTTTTCTCACTGCTCTTTGTTTCAGCCACGCAGAAGAAAGGATATCAAACTGATCCTCGCCGTTTGCTGCCTCGGTGATCACCCACACATCGATCATTCCCGCACCGATCTTCAGTTTCCGGATGATCTTGTTTTTCTTTTTTGATGCACCTTCCCCCACATAGAGATATGGATACCATTTCATATTTTTTCCTTTCTCCTGCCATCGAATTCTTGTTCTATTTTACCAGACACAGAAACATAATGCAACGACTAACGAACTTCTCTTATCATGCAGTACTGTTTCAGGGAGAAATTTTTTTCAAGCACACCATATACCTTAAATCCAAATTTCTGATAAAACTCCACATTATTCTGATTGTGTGTCTCCAGTGAGATCATCATCCGGTGCTGATCTGCGTAGCGTATGGTTTCCTCCAGAAGTCCTGCCGCAATCCCATGATGCTGCATCTGCGGATTAACTGCCAGATAGATCACGTGGAGCCTGCGATTCTGATGAAGCTGATCCGTCCAGTTCGAGTTCAGATAGTCTCCGCCCTTGATAAAATTGTAAAATGTGTGCAGAGACGGATCTTCTTTTATCAGAAAACTATCCGTATGTAATACTGCTTTTGCTTCTGTATAAAGAAAGCGGAAAATATTGCATGATTTTGTTTCATCAGATACCACAAGAACGCTGTTCAGCTCTTCGCTGTCTGAAAAAATCTCACATGTCTCATAAAATTCATCCATATCACAGTGAAACAATTCCGGCATCAGTTTCTTTCGGATTTCCGCATTTGGTATCAGTGTCTCATAAAGTGGATCATGTGCAAAGCACAGATTCAGAAGTTTTTCCAGTTTTGGCAGATCCTCTCTCTGCACGCGGTATAAATTTTCGCTGTCCATAAATTTCTGATTTTGTCCCTTTCTGTATGCTCAGTTCAGATACGTTTCTTTCAGAACTTCTGTTATCTTGTCAGTATATTTTTCCAGTAATGTATACTGCTTTTCACATACTTTTTTCAGTCGGAGAATCTCACTTTCAAAATCAGATCCCGCAGTTTTTTCTTTTTCCAGCAGGCTTCTCACCAGAGTATAAAGCTTTTCATGCTCCATGATCCTTCCATAGCCCCATTTCAGCCGTTCCCTTGGCTGATGGAAAACATAGTCCGTGAAATGATTGTATACATCTTCATCAAACATAAACGCATAAGCATTGTTGTCAACCTGATAGAGCCGTCCAAGTGCCTTTGATACTTCTGCTTTTTCAAGATCTTCTATCGCATCTTCTAAAAGCCTGATATTTTTCAGAAGGATCTCATGTGGATAAAGTACGTTTCCGTACCAGTCGATGCGTACAAACGTATCCTGTTCTTTTTTGAAGTTTGCAAGCTGTTTCTGTTCCAGAGGACGCAGGCTTTCAAACAGCTCTTCTGCTTCTTCAAAGCGTTCCTCCTTAAGAAGGCGGCGATAAGCACGGTTCTGTTCCTGTACCTTCTGATAATCCTGCTCTGCTTTTTTTTCTGCTTCTTTCAGATATTGCTTCATAACATCCAGTTTCTTTGAAAGTACACCTTTTGCAGCTTCCGCTCCGTGAAACTTCCCTGCCCGGCTCATAACCGGGGCAAAACACAACGGAACGACCGCCGTCTGATCCAGTTCACAGATCAGCAGCAGAAACAGTTCGTGATGCAGGCGGTATACCTGCTCATCGTAATAATCATCGTTATCAAACTGTGAATGGTAGTGCGTCTCCATAAAACTTCCACCGGTAAAATCATTGACCATGGACGGAATGCCGGCGATCGCCATGGAAAAGTCATCCGACCAGGTCTCGATCGGTGCCGTAATCTTCGTCTCCTCCGGATAGGCCTGTGTCAGAAGCGGCAGATTAGAAAGAAATTCTTCCAGATAACGCACATATTCATAACAGCTGCGGATCCTGGCCCTTGTTCCATGTGCCAGTGCAGGAAGTTCAAAATTAAGATCTGCGATCACTTTGCCGACCCACTCCGGATGTGCTGTAAAAATCTGCTCGTAAGCACCCGCTGACCAGTCAAAATCAGAATCGATCACGCCCCATTCCTCTGCCGCCATTGCACAGAATACGATTGTATTGTTTGGCTGATAACCACTCTCCAGCAAAGACTTTGCGATGCCGAACATCAGGGCAACCGCAGTATTGTCATCCTGAAAGCCGCTGAAATAAGAATCATAATGTGCGGAGAGCAGAATCATACGCTCCGGATGCTTTCCAGGAATCCTTCCGCAGATATTGTAGGTGGTGCACGACGGCATCACCTGGCTGTCCGCGTCAAAAAAGACCTGGATCTCTTCTTTTTCTTTCAACAGCTCTTTAAGCACTTCTGCATCTTTTCTGGAAATTGAAAAAGCTGCCGCATCGGAAGGTCCTGCAATATCCTGTGCATTTAAGGCTTCGTTGTCAATCTCACCATATCCGCCGTCCTGAACAGCGATCAGGGCTTTTGCCCCTTTTAAATGTGCCTGATAAACCGGGTAATTGATCCACCATTCATCTCTCTGGTTGATATCGACAAGTACCAGTTTCCCCTGCACTTCCCGGCCCTCATAATCCTTTTCCGTTCCTTTTCCCACATAAGTCAGGGAAAAAGGTTCAAAGCCAGCAGTCTTAAAGTCTGTCTGATATGCTCCAAGCTGAAATTCTCGGCGTTTGCCTTTTGTCTCCACCGCAAGGACTGCCTTTTTAAATTCCCAGCCATCCACGGTGACGGCATCTTTTGTAACCTGTGAAAGCCCGATGCTTTCCATTTCTTTTTTCAGCATCTCACCGGTCTTAAATTCTGCCTGCGAACCTGCCGGGCGGTATCCCAGTACCTCGTTGGAGCGAAACTGCTCCATGCGTCTTGCCAGTTTGTAAGAATATTCAATATCCAGATGTTCTAATAAATGTTCTCTTGTATGCATATCCAGACCTCCTATTTGATCTACCCACACGCATTTTTATCTTAATCGGAGAAGACTCCCATTTCTATAAGAATGTCTGCAAAGTCCATGATATGAAAATGGAGTCTGCGGCGAACCGAGACTCCAGCTTTCACTCCTTCTGGTGCAGTAATTTGTCAAAAATATTTTTTGTTACCCCAGAGATTCCGCCTCTTTAATTCCAGATATTCATTATACGCTTTTTCCAAAATCGCTTTTTCATTTGAAAACTTCAGCAGATGATATGCCTCATGGTACTTATAATATCCGGAATCCACGAAATATTCTTCTCTCTGTGGCTTGCTGTAATAACTGTCCGCCATCATCAGATACCAGTGTACATCCTTGGAAACGATGTCCTCCGGGACATTGAATGTATACTGACTTTTTCCGACATACTTGATAATGGAAGCATCGACACCCGTTTCCTCCAACACTTCCCTGGCAGCGGTATCTTTATACTCTTCGCCAGCTTCTACAGTTCCTTTCGGCAAGACCCAGCCCTCATACTTGTTTTTGTAGCTTTTGTACAACAGCAGGATCTTCCCGCGAAAGATTACCACACCGCCACAGCTCGTTGCCTCAATCATTGCAATTCCTCCTGTATGCGTTGTGTCTAAAACTGTTTTTAGTATACCCCTTTTTTCAGCTGAACGCAAGCTATAAAAATATTCTCTTTTGCATTACTGCTGATACTGCAGTTCGTACCACCATTTGTCAAATACCATCTTGGCTGCCGGGACTGCGGAAGAACTTCCGGAACCGCCGTCTTCGATGATCACACTGATCGCCAGTTTTGGATTTTCCGCATCCAGATAACCTACAAACCAGGAGTGAGTTCCTTCTGCTCCTCCTTCGCTGCCGTATTCTGCAGATCCGGTCTTCCCTGCCGCCGTATATTCTTCCCCGGAAATCTTTCTTGCCGTTCCGTCGGTGACTACTTCCTTCATAAATCCGGACAGGATATCGACTTCTTCTTCTGACATCAGTTCTTTGTATTTGACCGGTGCATACTGCTTTACAATGTCTCCGTCATACGTTTCGATGTGATCGATGTAGTATGGATTCATCATAGTGCCGCCGTTTGCCACGGTTGCAGCCACGAGTGCCATCTCAAACGGTGACACGACCGTCTCTCCCTGTCCAATCGCAGTCATCATCTCTTCTCCGTAGGAGGCATTGGATGACAGACGGAAAAGGCTCTGGCTGGACGGAAGATCAATCGGCAGATCTTTGTTAAAGAGGAACGACTCGCAGAGTTTCCGGTACGAATCATTGTTCACTTCCATACCGATCTGTGCAAAGGCACCGTTGCAGGAGTGGACAAATGCCTGCTCCAGATTTTCATATCCATGGACTTCTCCTTCGTAGCAGGTGATCCGCACATCTTCTTTGGAAATGCTTCCGTTACAGGTATAGTTGAAATTCTGGTAATCATCCGGATGTTCCCGGATATATTCCAGCGTTGTGAGGATCTTAAAGGTAGATCCCGGCGGATACTGCCCCTGCAGTGCACGGTTAAAAAGGGAACTGTTGCTGTCGTCATTAATCAGTGCATCCCAGTCCTGCTCGATCGTATTCGGATCAAAATCCGGTTTGGAAACCATCGCCAGTACCTTTCCGGTGGACGGCTCCAGCACCACGATCGCACCTTTGTTGTCACCAAGTGCATCATAACATACCTGCTGCAGCTGTGTGTTCAGTGTCAGCACAAGGCTGTCCCCCTGTACTTTGGTATCCAGCTTTTCTTCCCGGATCTGATCCAGGATGGAGGCATGACTGCTCAGCAGATCATAATTATGGACCGACTCGATACCGGACTTACCATTTGTTGCATAACCGACAATATGTGCAAACAAATTGCTGTACGGATAGCTTCTGCTCTCTGTCCCGTCTTCTGCAATGTCTGTCTGTGCCAGGACGTTGCCGTCCGCAGAATAAATATTGCCTCGGATGATCTGTTCCTGGTAAGCAGACTGTTTTGTATTGTACTGGTTATTATTAATATCATCCCGCAGCACCACATTAAAATAGATCAGATAACCTGCCATTGAGAGAAACAACGCCACCATCAGATAACTGACACGAACCAGCACCTTGTTCTTGATACGGCGGATGCGTTCTTCTTCCTCGTTATCATAGTCATCATAATCCTGATCCAGATAATCCTCATCCGGATCAGCCTGTGCATCTCTTCCTTTTCGCCTAGTACTATCGGTAGTTTTGCGGCTCTTCATAATATTCTTCATCTTCAAATGAATCATCCTCGTCTTTTCTTAGTATATAGAGTCCCTGGATCACAGAGAACATGATCAGTGTACTGAGCATGGAACTTCCTCCGGAGCTGACAAACGGAAGCGTGACACCGGTCATCGGGATCATCTTCATGGAACCGCCGATCGTTAAAAATACCTGGATCGCATACGTGCAGGCAAGTCCAAGTGCCACATAACGGTAAAAATTCTTCGTCATTTTCATTGCGATATTAACAAACATGATAAAGCAGCTCATACAGATCAGAATCGTGCAAATGCAGAAAATACTTCCCATCTCTTCGGCGATCGCCGCAAACATAAAGTCCTGATCCACATAAGGGATCTCGGTCGGTGATCCCTGATACAGACCGGTACCGAACCAACCGCCGGCCGCGATCGCAAACAGTGCCTGTGCCACCTGATAGCCGCTTCCTTCGTAAACACTGAATGGATCTTTCCAGATCTCCACGCGGACACGGACATGGGCAAACAGGAAATACGCTGCCACGGCTGCCACCACAAACGCTCCGAATCCAAGAGCCAGCCATTTCCAGTCACGCGTTGCCACATAAAGCATGATCAGATAGGTCATAAAATAGATCAGTGCACTTCCAAGGTCTGTGGAGATCACAAGGATCAGTACATGGACAGCCGCCAAAATGGTAGTTTTGACAATCTGCGAAAATTCGGTCGATTTTGATAACATTCCGGCAATGCAGAATACATAAATAATCTTGACAAACTCCGATGGCTGTAGGGTAATGCCGGCAATCGTCAGTGACAGCTTTGCACCATTTGTCACCGTTGCCATGACCGCAACCGCTACCAGAAGTCCGATGCCAAGGATAGCATAGACCACAGCAAATTTCGTGATAAATTTCAGCTTGCTGATCAGCCACGGCACGATCAGAGCGATCACCGTTCCGATCACACAGATCTGAAACTGTTTGACCGACTGATCATAAGACAGTCTTGTAACCATAATAAAACCGATCGTGATCAGCATACACATGTTATTGATTGCAAGTTTGGAAGCTTTTGGATACAGATGCCTGAAAAAGATCAGTGTCGCTGCCAGATACAATGCCTGTTCCCCGTAAAAAAACAGGATCTGGGACTGGTTCATCTGAAGGTACAGTACCATAAAAGCCACAAAATGGAGACAGAACATCACCACATTCTGTCTGATAAAGAGGAATTCTCTCGCTTCCTCGCTCCGCTTAGCAAAGATCAGAATACTTTGCAGCGTATAGATCACCATCAAAGTGATCAGAACATATTTTGAAAATTCTATGATCAGTTTATCCACCGTTTCACCTACTCCACTCCTCGTTTGTAGTGTCCTCTTGTAAATTCATATCCCGGCTCTCCCAGTTCTTCTCCCCAAAGATATTCTTTCACAAATCGCTTCGCGACTGCCGCCGCTTCTTTGTTGCTTTCTGTCGTAAACGCCAGCCGTACAGATGCCGGGCTGCATTTTCGCACCTCTTCGCTCCATCCGTGCAGCGAAACCGGAACAGAATTGTAAATCACATTATAACAGTAACTGCAGCAGTTTTTCACCGGGAATTCTTTCCCCTTGCGATCACGTACCTTAAAAAGATCCGGCGTTTTCTGACAGTGTCCGGCACTTTTTTTCAGACACTGTGTGCTTGTCATGACCGGAATCCTTCCGTAGACCAGCATTTCATCGCCATCGCAGTCACGCTCTTTCAATTCTTTGAACGTAAGCTCTGCAGGGCAGACAAAAAAACTGCAGCCCAGATTTCTTAAAAACGCTTTCGCTTCTTTATTATAAGCATAAACATTGTAATCTGCTGCCCAGGTTCCGTCATATCCGATCTGCTCCAGATATGCGATCTGCTCCGGATTTTTGACCATCATTCCGTCAAAACAGGTCATATACTGCTTCATCTGCTGATCCCACAGTTCCTGATCTTTTGTCCGGAACAGAGACGGAAAAATGTACCAGAGCTCCTTTTTCTGCCCCTGGCATCTCTGTGCCATCGACGGAATCTGTTCACACATCCGAAAATCCAGAAAGCATTTGCTGTCAAGATAAATCCTTTTGACGCCTTCTATTTGCAGCATTTCTTCAAACAGGTCTGCCCGTTCGATCGATACAGAAAGCTTTGCTTTCTTTTCTTGCTTCCCGTCATTGGCAGATTTTTCTGCTTCCACTTTTTCCATCTCCGGGCTGTTTTCTCCTGTTTTCCCGGATTTGTCAGATTTTCTCTGATAAGCCTGCAGCTGTTTTTCCTGTAATGCTTCCAGAGCCCCCCGTCGAAGTTCATTGAAACTCTGCATCGGAAGAAAACACTCCTCATCCATCACAACCTGAAGATGTTCAAACAGATACGGCGAATTTCCGGTACGCATCATCTGTTTTCTTACACGTTCCTCCGCAATCGGCTGTTTCTGTGCCGCCTGTACAATCGCTCCGCTCTGAGAGGCAGTGATCCTGCCTTCCGGCCCGTCATATGTCACCGTCAGTATAGCAGGTTTCCCTTTAAAAATCATTAACTTGCCCTTAATTTTTTCATAGAGGATCTTCCCGATATACTTCTCTTTCAGTCCTTCCATCAGTTTTGCATTGTACGTGCGATTCCAGATGCCTCCCTTCTGCAGTCTGCCCGCATCGCGGACTTTCATGGAAAAGATCCTGCCTTTTTTCACATCTTCCGCCACCGTTGCGGACTCCAGCATATCACCTTTTTGCAGATTTTCCAGTGCTTTAAAAGTAAGCTGTCCGCCTTTTCTCTGTTCCAGAAGCATGGCACCTTCTGTCCCGTAGTGATTCTGCCGCTTCATGGACATCATCGACACACCATGGTATCTCTGATAATATCCTGTGGAAAAACCGCCCCGGTTATACAGATCCATCAAATCCTGGATATCTTTTTTCTCCACATGATATCCTTCTTTTCCGTTTTTACGGTAAAGATCCACATATTTGCGGTACATGGCTGCCACACCTGCCGCATACTCCGTTCGCTTCATCCTGCCTTCGATCTTCAGAGAATCCACGCCCGCTTCCAGAACCTCCGGCAAAATCTGCAAAGTACAGATGTCTTTCGGACTTAACCAGAACTGCTCTTTTCCCTCATATACATAAGGAAGTCTGCACGGCTGTGCACAGCGTCCACGGTTCCCGCTGCGTCCTCCGATCATACTGCTCATCAGACACTGACCGGAATAACAGTAACAAAGTGCCCCGTGCACAAAACATTCGATTTCCAGAGAAGTATTCTGCCGGATCGCTGCGATCTCCTCCAGGCTGATCTCTCTTGCCGGAACAACTCTGGATGCTCCCAGTTTTTCCAATAAAGCTGCACTTTGCACGGAATGGACCGACATCTGTGTGCTGGCATGAAGATCCAGATTGGGAAATTCTCTTTTCAAAAAAGCAAATGCCCCGAAATCCTGCACGATCACGGCATCCAGACCCTGCTCATAAAACGGCACCAGCCAGTCTGCCAGTTGATAAATCTCCGACTGTTTCATTAGCGTATTGGTTGTCAGATATAATTTTTTATTGTGCAGATGACAGTAATCGATGCATTCTGACAACTCCTCATCAGACAGATTGTTTGCATACGCCCTCGCACCAAACATTCTGCCTCCTGTATAGACTGCATCTGCACCTGCATACAATGCAGCTTTTAATCCTTCGATCGAACCTGCCGGTGCCAGAACTTCTGTTTCCACAAAATCCCTCCTGTACTTGTCATGGCAAAAACCACCTGTTTTCATGTAAACTTAAAAAGGTTGGCAGACGCAATGCCGAACTGCCTTTTCTCCGGCTCTTTGTGTCGTTCCAACCTCTGTCTGTATTACTTGCCCAACTCTGTCTCCAGTTTTACAATCTGCTTCTGGTACTCTGTTGCCTGTTCTTTTAAAGCTTCCAGCTCTTTTGCTGCATCTTCCAGCTTGATCTGAGTGGAGATCAGTTCATGTTTCAAATCGTACAGTTCCTGATCTTTCTGTGCCAGCTCTTCTTCGACCATCTCCACCTGATTCTTGGCTTTAAAATAATCATCTGCAACATTCAACTCCAGCAGGATGCTTTTCAACTCCTGGGACAGTCTTGCGTAACCATCCAGTTTTTTTAATTCTGCCAGTTTGTTATTGATATATGTGGCAACCCGCTGCAGATACTCTTCACTCTCATATCCACTCAGGGTATAAATCTTCCCATCAATGAGTACTTCCGTTTTGTTTTTGGATGACATCCTGTGTACTTCCTCTCTTTCGGTAATTACTTGACGCATGATCTTTCCCTATTATAACCTCATATCGCAATTATTTACAAGAGAATATTACAAATCTTTTTCATTTCGTTTCTTCTTTTTCAATTCCAAGGTGCTGATACGTAAGATCTGTGACCACTCTTCCCCTCGGTGTACGCATGATAAACCCGTTTTTGATCAGAAACGGCTCATAAACTTCTTCGATCGTTCCGGCATCCTCACCGATTGCCGCTGCCAGGGTATCCAGCCCGACCGGACGGCCCATAAATTTCTCTGTCATCGTATAGAGGATCCGGCGGTCCGTCTGATCAAGTCCACAGGAATCCACCTCCAGAAGATCCAGGGCGAAGGATGCCACTTCTCCTGTGATCTTTCCATCGTAACGCACCTGTGCAAAATCGCGGACACGTTTCAAAAGACGGTTTGCAAGCCTTGGCGTTCCCCTGGAACGTTTGGCAAGCTCGGCGGCTCCCTGCGGATCGATCTCCACATTCAGTACATCCGCCGACCGCATGATGATCGTCTGCAGCTCTTTTTCTGTATAAAATTCCAGGTGATGTACCACTCCGAAACGATCCCGCAAAGGTGCCGTCAGAAGGCCTGCCCTTGTCGTTGCCCCGACCAGTGTAAATTTCGGCAGATCCAGGCGGATCGATCTGGCGGAAGCTCCTTTTCCGATCACAATGTCGATCGCATAGTCTTCCATGGCCGGATAGAGTACCTCCTCCACCTGACGGTTCAGACGGTGGATCTCATCTACAAAAAGCACATCGCCCTCCTGCAGATTATTAAGGATTGCCGCCATCTCCCCCGGTTTTTCGATCGCCGGTCCCGAGGTGATCTTGATATTTACCCCCATCTCATTGGCAATGATACCGGCAAGCGTCGTCTTTCCAAGTCCCGGAGGTCCATAGAAAAGGACATGATCCAGCGTATCGCCTCTCTGCTTCGCCGCTTCGATATAAACTTTTAAATTTTCTTTCGCTTTTTCCTGTCCAATATACTGTTCTAATGTCTGCGGTCGCAGATTTTTTTCAGAAGATACATCTTCCTCCAGAATATCCGTTGTGATAATTCGCTTTGCCATTTTTTTCCTCTTTTTATTTATTCTAAGATTTTAAAGTCAGAAGATGCCCTGCGATTTCAGACTTTTAACCCCGGCATCATTCCAATTTCAGATCAGATCATTCTTTTCAGTGCTGCTTTCAGTATTGCCTCGGTGTCCATATCATCTCCCGGCTCCACCTTCTGCACGGCACGCAGAGCATCCGCCGGACTGTAGCCGAGAGCTGTCAGGGCTTCCACTGCTTCTCCTCTTGCATCCGGAAGCGTCTCTTCTGCTTCCTGTTCATGCAGAAGCTTCTTCTCAAATGCATCCTCCAGATCCAGCTTGTCTTTCAGTTCCAGGATCATTTTTTTCGCCGTCTTCACACCGATCCCCGGTGCTTTGGCGATGGTTTTTGCATCTTCCGACAAAACGGCAAATCTCAAATCATCTGCTGAAAATGCAGTCAGGATCCCAAGTGCCGCCTTCGGTCCGATCCCGCTGACACCAAGCAGCAGTGAAAAAACTTCCAGATCATCCTTGTGCTGAAATCCATAGAGCTGCATCGCATCCTCTTTTACGTGAAAATAAGTGTGAAGCTTCACCTGACTGCCCATTTTCGTCAGCTGCTCCGACTCTCTTCCCGATATATAAATACGATATCCGATTCCATGGACATCCAAAATCACACTTCCCGGAAGTGTCTCCACAAGTTCCCCTTTGATATACGCGATCATATTTTCCCCTCTGTTGTTCTGTTTTATATTCCAAACCGTTACGTGATTTTTTCCAGAACGGTTAGTCTCTGTCTTTTTTTCCATGTCTCATCTGATATATACAGATGATATCCCATCGCATTTCCAACCTGCCAGTCATAAAATGCCTTTTTTTCTTCCGCCAGTGCTTCCAGAATACTCATAATTGTTCCGCCATGGACGACGATCGCCGCAGAATATTTCTTTTGCTCCAAAAGTTCCGCCACAATCGTTTTAAAAGCTTCCACACAGCGTTTCCGGAAATGGCTCTGCTCTTCGCCCGCCGGAAACGGCAGTGTCCCGTTGCTGTCAAGCCATCTTTGATAATCCGCATCACCGGATAATTCCTGAAAATTTTTGTTTTCATATCTGCCGAAATCGCATTCCCGCAGATCTGAAACCACAGAAATAGACTGCTTTGGAAACAGGATCTTCGCACTTTCCCTGCACCGCAGCATCGGACTTACAAAAAGTGCCTCCACTGCCGGATACTTTTTCGCATCTGCCATCTGCATAAGACTTTGCTTTCCTTCTTCGCAGAGCGGTTCGTCCGTTGTCCCGATATATCGCCCTTCCAGATTTCCTTTTGTTTTTCCGTGTCGTATCAGATAAACATCCATATTATATCGTTCCCTTTTTCTGTTTGCTGTCCACTGCTCACAGTGATGCACACCATGCATCGCAATGCCCGGTTCTTCTGTGCACCTCTGCCATCCGCCAGGATGCTGCATCATTTGATTTTTGTTCCGATACCGCAGACTACACGATACACTGCATCTGCCTCAGAAGCAATCTCCGTGCAGACACGCCCGGTTGTCTCCCGGTAGTTCCGGTCAAACACATCCATCGGAACCACGCCGTATCCGAGTTCGTTGCTGATCAGGACAAGATCCGGATTCTTCATCCACAGCTGTTCTGCCAGATCCTGCACACTCATTTCCTGCTCCAACATTCTTCGGATATACTCATGGAAATGAAACAGCACTTTTGCATGGTAAATATCCGAAAAAGCACAGCTTGTGCCATCCGTAAAATCTTCTCTTTTCTCGTTCAGAAGTTTCTCTGCAAACGCCTTTTTCCCCTGAAACGTTCCTCCTACGATCAATATCATATATGATATCTCCATTTCTCATATGATTTTTATCTTTTGACATCCTTATCGCAAGATACACAGTCGACCTTGTATGACAAGCTCTTAACGTAAAACAATACGAAGTCCGATCACGCAGACTGCCATAAACAGTTCGCAGTTCTGAAGGAAGAATCCTGCCAGATCGCCGGTGATCCCGCCAAATTTTTCATAAGATAAATGGCGGTACCAGAAAAATACCAGCAATGCCCCGATCAGCTCTGCCGTTCCGTACAGTGGATCCAGATACAGCAAAAGTCCGGCACATACGATCAGATAACAGATCATCACGATCCGCACTCTGCTCTTTAATGCCATGTCTGAAAACGTCGCTGCAAGCCCTGTATTTTTCGCCATACGGAAAGATACCAGTGAAAGTCCGCTCAATGTCCTGGAAATGACAAAACCGATTGCCAGAAGTCCTATTGTATGGGCATCTGCCTCGGAATAAATCCCGAAATCCAGAACAAACCAGCAGATCCCTATGATAATCGCAAATGCTCCGGCATGCGAATCTTTCAAGATCTCAAGCTTTTCTTCTTTTGTTTTATAAGAACTGAGTGCATCTGCTGTATCCAGAAGACCATCCAGATGGATCCCTCCGGTGATCAGAACCGGGATCAGGATCAGAACTGCTGTAAAAAGCAGACTTCCAGAGAGCTTCGCTCCGACAAGCATATTCCACAGAAGCGTTGCCGCTCCGATCACAGCCCCGACTGCCGGAAAAAAGCAGATACAGTACTGCATACTTTCTTTTGTCCATTCCACCTGCGGCATTGGGATCTTCGAATACATCGAAAAAGCAACGCACAAACTTCTTCCTATATTTTTCATGCCATTCTCTTCTTTCCTGCTGCCAGAAACAGCAGCTGTGATATCAAAATTTTTTTACTTTATCCGAAGCGGGATACCGTAGACTACTTCATAGCAGACATCGGAAATTTCCGCCAGATATGCATTGATCCTTCCGAGCAGCCTCTGATAATTTTCCGTCTCTTTATCATAGACCATACCATCTGAAAAAATCTCATTCGTGACAACGCAGACATCTGCCGCCTGCTCTTTCAGATGTAAAATCCCATCACAGATTGCCTCATAAGCGTGTTCTTTTGCCCCTTCCGGCGAAAAAACTTCATTTGCCGCCAGATTGGACATACATTCCAGGAGCACCGCCGTGTCCTTTGGAATCCTGACATGGACAAGATCCGTCGGACATTCCAGGGTATCAAAATGCTTCTCTTTTCGCATTTTTCTGTGGCGTTTCACACGCTGTCTGCTCTCTTCATCAAAACAGACCATCGTCGCAATATAGAGCCTGTTTTTCTCCGGAAATTTCAGGATCTGTTCTTCCGCAAAGGCAGATTTCCCGCTGCCGCTGCCGCCTGTCACCGTAACAAACATCGCATCCCCCTCCTCAGACCAAGTGCTCATACTGCTCAATGCTTGCCTCTTCAAAGGTACTCATGCTGTTATAAACCACACAGGCAAGATCAAGGATTGGAAACAGTGTCAGGGCTCCGGTGCCCTCTCCAAGATGCATCTCACAGTCCAGCATGGCATCTAATCCCAGTTTCGATAGAATCATCTGTGCCGCCGGTTCTTTTGACAGATGAGAAGCAATCATATAATTTACGCAGTTCGGGCAGATTACATACGCTGCCAATGCTGCAGCTTCAGAAATGATCCCATCGATCACAACCGGAATCCCCTCTGCCGCACCGCCGAGGAACAGACCTGCCATCCCGGCAAGGTCAAATCCTCCGACTTTTGCAAGCACATCGATGCCGTCCGCCGGATCCGGCTGATTTACCTGGATTGCCTGATGGATCGCAGATATCTTCTTTGTCAGCCCGGAAGTAGAAAGCCCTGCACCTCTTCCTGTTACCGCCTCAACCGGAATCCCCAGAAAAACGGCTGCCAGAGCACTGCTGGTGGTGGTATTTCCAATCCCCATCTCTCCGGTTGCAAGGATCTGATAACCTTTTTCCTTTAATTCCCGAACAATGCGGATGCCAGTCTCGATCGCCTGCACTGCTTCCTGCCTGGTCATCGCCGGACCTTTTGCCATATTTTTCGTGCCATACGCCACTTTTTCATTTCGAAGAGAAGTGTCTCTTGCGATCCCGATATCGACCGGGAAGATATCCGCTCCGGTCGATCGGCACATAATGCTGGAAGTTGCCTTGCCAGACAGCATATTTTCTGAAACAATCGCTGTCACTTCCTGCCCGGACTGCGTGACTCCCTCTTCTACCACACCATTATCTGCACACATCACAACCAGTGCCTTTTTATCCAGATGGATCCTTTCATTTCCGGTCATCCCGGCGATTCGCACCAGAGCATCCTCCAGTTTGCCAAGACTGTGCAGCGGCTTTGCGATCGAATCCCAGTGCTGCCTGCACCGCTCCATCGCTTCCTGTGATGGTTTCTTGATTTTCTCTAATGTCTCTTCCAGAATCATGATCGTCCTCTATTCTTCTATTTCCTGTAAATTGTTTTACTTTGTTTCAAGTCGAACGCACGTGAGACTTGGTGCGTGATTCTGATCAGCGAAAGCTGACCAGAATCACTGCACATTCTACACTTCATTCCGGTCGGCACAAAACGAGTGTCACCGATATCCAATTCATTATAACAGGAAAAAAACGGCTTCGCAACAAAAAACAGCAGTCAGTTCGAAAATATGTTCTTTTCGTCTGACCGCTGTCTTTTTTACAATAAAGATAATGCAAGGGAAAGTTCTTCGTTGTAACGCGTGGTATACGCCGGATACGTTTTTTTACGATATGCATACAGTTTCTGTAAGAACTGCTCGTCCGTCGTACTGTTTTTAATACCGGCTGCTTTGACTGCTCCTGCTGCAGTCCACTGACCGTGCTGGATGGAATAGCTAAATACTGCTCCTTTTACAATATCCGGTCTTGCATCCATATTGATGTTAAACTTTGTCTGCAAATATCTTGCCGTCACATCATAATACTCACGCTTTGCGTAGGCATCCTGATAAGAAGCAAAGCCTTTCGGCGATTTGTTGTAGATCGTTCTCCATGCCGCATAGAACTTTGTGTTTCCCTTCAGTAATGACTTCTGACTGTCGGTGTATGCCGCATACTTTTTAAACTCTGTAAAGAATGTCGGATTGCTCTCATAGCAATATTTCACAAACGGAAGCAGTGAATAACGGTAATCAAACTGATATTTTCCGCAGGCATTGCCGTTATCGCCGCCAACCTGTGCATAGGCTGCCGTTCCTGACTCAAACGTCGTAAAGAACAGCATTTTGTCGGTGATATCGTCATCCTTGTCCTCGATGTTAGCCGTACATCTTCCGTTCAGGTCAATGTTATAGACAACGCCGTCAATCGTGACTGCCTTGTTTTTCTGCATGACACCCTTGGCATTGAAATAATATGTAACACGGTCAACAGAAAGCAGACCAACTGTAGCAGCAGAACCATTGTCCGGATCCAGATAATATTTCTTTCCTTTCGAATCAAGCCAACCGCTCTGCAAACCTCCGTCTTTTGCAAAATAATAACGTTTGCCGTCAATCACCTGCCATCCGGTCACACGGTAATATTTTTCACCGGTATAGTAGGTTTTACCGATCCAGTGAAACCAGCCCTGAAGACAGATTCCTGTATTTTTCTGAAAAAAGTAATACTGCTTGTTGATATATCTCCAGCCGGTCAGCATATAACCCTTCTTTTTGCTGAAATAATAGCGATATCCCTCGATCCTTCTCCAGCCGGTCGCTCTCGCACCATTTTTCTTCGGATCCAGATAATACTTCCGTTTTCCGAGCTGAATCCAGCCAAGCTGCTTTTCACCTTCCGGGGTATAATAATAATATTTTTTATTAATTTTATACCAGCCGCCTTTAAAATTCTCAATCCATTTTCCGTCTTCACCCACAAAATATTCGCCAATCCACTGGTTTTTCACAAGGGAACCGTCCGAACCGGCATAGTAATCGCCAACCCACTTGTTCCTCACCAGTTTGCTGCCTTTGTAAGCATACCAGACACCACCAACATCCTTCCAGACTGCCTTTCTTGCAGCCTCCGCCCTCTGCGGCATACAAAGCATCGCAAACATCACTGCGAATACTGCCAGTATGATTCTTCTTTTTCTCTTCATTATTTATCCTTTCCCCCACACTTGTCAAAACTGATCTGTAACTAAATATCAAACTATTTGTTACAAATCTGTTACATTTCATCGCCATTATAGACGAAATTCCTGTATTTGTCAAATGTATTCCCGAGAAAATACAACCTGTACCTGTGGGGAAAATAAAAATCATGAAAGAAACTTCTGCCTTACTTTCATTTTATATGTTTTTCAAGCCACCAGATCAAAATCCCGACATACGGAATCTTCTGATCATCCATCGCCTGAATCTTTTCTAACCTTCGTTTGCAATACAAAGATATATCACCATTTCCACATCTTTTTTTCACATCAAAAATCAGACTTTCCAGCACTTGTTTTCTGTTTTCCTGAAATGATGAATTTGCTCCATTCAAATTCAGTCTCTGATTCAAATCTTCATCAATCACCGGATCAGAGGACTGTATGATTCCGTTTGATTTGTATGTAATTCCACGCAGTGTACTTTCATCACAAGGATTTACTTTTATTGCATCGTTTCCTTTTCTGGCATCGCAGGTCAGTTTTTCTTCGCACCCGCATCCTCTATTTCCGGAACAGACTGCAAACATATTTTTATAGTCCAAACCTTGTCCAATATCCAGCTTATCATCTGGATTTCTTGGCAGCCAATGTTCTATCGTAACCGCAGGTACACCGCTTGGGAGATTTCTGCTTTCCGGAATTTTGGACATACAATATGCACAAAGATGCCCCTGTTCTCGCAGCAATTGATCTATTAGTTCCTCTCTTACTTCTTTATCCATCTGTTCATAAGATGCTCCATCCTGTTGACGATACCAGAGTAACTTTCCGGGTTCTCTGCCCTTTTTTATCCTGATCATGGCATTTTACCTCACATCTGTTCCAACTCAAGACGCACACGACACGCATTGATTTCCGGATCGTTATTTCCTATTTCTTTTTCCAATTGCCCAATAATCTCCTCTGCCATCTTCCATTCGCCGCTATCCAGTAATTCATAAAATTTTTCAAATAAAAATCGAATGATATCCGGTCTTGAAGAAACTTCCATCACTTCTCTTAAAATGGTATTTGCATCTTTACCATATGTTTCATCAGTTGCATTGATAACTTCATTATTTCTGAGAATCACAACAGATCCTTTTTTCACAGAATTAATCACTTCCGGTGCATGTGTACTGACGATAAACTGAACTTTAGGAAATATATCCATCAGATCTTTCAAAATTCGCTTCTGCCACTTTGGATGTAAATGCAGGTCCACTTCATCTATCAAAATGATCCCTTCTGTTTCCACTAATACTTTATTCAGTAACTGTGGATTAAGAATAGCCATTCGATATGCAATATCTGCAATCAGACTTATCGTACACTTGTATCCATCACTCAGCTGAGAAACGGGCATCCTCACATGTTCTGTCCCATCAAAATAAAGAATATCTATTTCACCCGTATCCAGATTGAACTGTACTTTTACATCTGAATATCCTGTAACCGAAGCAAAGATCTGTTCCAGTGCCATTTTAACTGCAACAAATTCCGGAATTTTTTCTTGTCTCTGAAGCTGCTGATAAGTCATTTTTTCAAACCATTTCATCATCAGCTTATCATTTGCTGCACCGTCAAGGCTGTCTATATATCCATTGCTTCTGTTATTTTTTTCAAAAGTATCATTCTTTTTCTCACGATGCTGTGCCCAGAGCCGTCCTGTCCCATAATACGAAATAACAGGTAATTTCAGCTCTCGATCCCCGTTTCTCATTCTCTCCTGATACTCTTCTGCAATGGATGTAAGCTCCTTTGCAGATGCCAGCCCTCCTCTGCCTTTTGCAGATTTAAGACTTCGGCTCCACGTTATATCCTTTCCATCCATTTTACCTGATGCTGTAATCTCAACCGGAAATTGCGGCTGAACATCAATGGTACTTCCCAGATCATAATATTTATAATGAGCATCATTCTTCTTGATCCCATAATTTGTGAGTCCATCCATCGCTGCCGTCAAAGTACCCGCTGCAATTGTGGCAGCCTCCAGAATCGTTGATTTTCCTGCCCCATTATTTCCAACGACCACCGTAAGTTGGTTATTAAATTTTATTTCTATATCAGAAAAGCACCTGAAATTATGGAGAATCATTGATTCTAGAAACATATTTTTGTCCTCCTGTCCTTCTGCAATTTCAGTAAGGCGTATATAATATTATTTATCATATTATATTATGCTATATATTTTTCATTTTATGCTCATGATAACACAAAAATTGAGATTTGCACATAGAAAAACGCAACAAGCGTTTCACTGCTGAACAAACCATAATTTCACTTAGTGAGCAAATCTTTTAAAAAACTTTCTATCTCTTCCGAACTGCTAAATATTTGTTCCGTCGATAAATTTTCACAGAAATCAAAAAAGGAAAAAAGCAATCCTGTTTCTTCCAGCATAAGATGAAGCTGCATCTGTTTTTCCGGAACAATAAATTTCAAAATACCATATTCTCTGCTGACGCACAGGTAGATTTCTGCATCAAAATTTCCCACCGTCTTCTTTAAAATACGGATATTTATTCCATTGTCCGAAAAAATCAAATCTTTTATTAACTGGATACGGTCATCCATTTCAAGTGGATCATACAATTCCGGCGGCCATTCACTGATTATTCCGGTTTTCAGAAAACGCTTTATCCCTTCCAGTGACGTAACATACTGAATATCTGAGCGTTTAATTTCTTCACCATAAGTGCAAAGCGTTTGGATTAGCTTTTCCCTTCCCGGAAGCTCTTTTTTCAGATATTTTTCATAAATTTGCTCTGTCAGCACCGGAGTCAGGCATGGTGTCATCTGAAAGCTCTGTACCTGATCTTTATTTTTCAAAATTTTACCTGTAACTTCAAACTGTTCATCAAGATCTGTAATACGCCGAATCATCGGTTTCGACTCTTCGAGACATTCTTCAAAAATCTCCTCAAAAATCCTCAATATTTCCGGTTTTGCCGTTATATATCCTTTTTGCATATCAGCTGTTAAAACACAGGCATACTTCGATGACAAAACCATATACGGAAAAAGACCAAATTTTTTCTCCTGCACCGGAATCTTACTGTAATAATACCAGGTATTATAATCATAATTATAATTGTAGAGTGGCAGCACACACCGCAGGCAATCCAGATTATAATTCTTTTTCCTATATACGTTTTCAGGATTGCTGCTCAGACATACAATATGGTCAATACGAGTATTGCAGGCATAGTTTCCATGCACGGACAGGATACTGCTCAGGGAATTACTTTCCGGCTGGATCATAAGCCGCAAATGTCCGTCTTTGTTCCGACTTTCTTCTCCAATCAGCCGAAACAAAGCAGCATCTATTTCATATCCTCCCCGAAGAGGAATACTCTCATTGTCGAGTATGCAGAATTTTGCCGGTTCTCCCTCCGTCAGGGCAGTTATATTAACATTACTACTGAGAATTGGCTCAGTAAAAAATTTCTGGACTTCCTTGCGTCTGTAATAATTATCGGATCCCTGTGCAGATATTTCATACGCTTCCCAGAGTTTTTCTTCCTCTGATGGAAGCAAGTGCATATATTTTGCTGCCTTCTCCACAATCTCTCTTCCCGGAAGATTTCTCTGACCTTTGAGAATTTTGTACATATTCGCCCGGTCATAACCACAATACCTGGCAAAGGGCTGTATTTTTACACCTTTTTCTTTTACGAATGCTGACAGCAGCTTTGCAAATTCATTCATGTTCTCATCCTTATCGTTTGTTTTAATCTTGAAACTATAGTATAACTTTTTCTTATGCAAACTGCAACACCTGAAAAGAAAAAAAGCAAGAGCGAATGATTTCCCATCCGCTCTTGTTACAACTCACACTACACCCTATTTCTGGTCTTTCATAAAAACTCCTTTGTTTTTATAAATCTTATTTCTTTTTTATTTTATAAGTTTTCTTTTCCTTCATCAAGATGTGTCAGACGCTGTGGTCTGATTTTCTTTGATTTTCGAACACTTTCTGATTTTGTGCAGAAAAAAATGCAGCCTATGTTGTACATAAGCTGCATTTTACAGTTGAATATGATGTCGGGGTCAAAAGCCCCCGACTTTGATGCCTACGGATTGTTTCGTGCTATGCACTCCCACAATCCTGGCATCATATGATAATACAGATCATCCTTCCGCTCGATTCATTGACAATCTTTTTCATGGTATCCTGCAATTTGCCCTGGCTTTCTTCGCCGATCATGGAAAGTTTGGTGCGGATGCCGTCTTCTACCAGCTGGCTGACGGATTTTCCGAAAATATTGGTATCCCAGATGCCATTTTCTCCTTTTGCGTTTTCTTCGATATAAGCAATCAGGTCTTTTGCCTGCTGTTCACTGCCGACGATCGGTGCGATCTCGGTTTCGATATCTGCCCGGATCAGATGAACAGACGGACTGCTGGCTTTTATTTTGACACCGTAGCGATTTCCCTGTTTTGTGAGGGCGGGTGCTTCGAGACGGATTTCTTCTCTCTGCGGTGTGATCACGCCGTAGCCTGTGCCATGTACTGCATTTAATGCCTCCTGCACACTCTCATATTCTCTGCGTTTCTCAGATAATTCCCGGATCATGGAGATCAGTTGATATTCCCCGTCGATCTGCACGCCTGCCATCTCGCTGAGCATCTGATAATAATATTTTTCCGGCACCTCGAGACGTACCTGTACGCTGCCGTCAGAGAGGGAAATCTGTTCCAGTTTGCTTTTATCGATGTATTCGCAGGATGGTGCCAGTGACTCTGCCGTCACATCCCGCAGACTGCCGACGTTTGCAAAAATTTCACGAATCGACTCCAGGATTGCCTTTTTTACCGGATGTTCCACATCCAGTGTCTCAATCCATCGCGGCACAAAAAATTCAATACGGGTCAGTGGAAATGCATAGAGAAGCTCCGTCAGGATCCTGCGGATGTCTTCTTCTTTCATCTGCTCACAGTTGACCGGGATCACAGCAGTTTCATACGTTTTTGACAATTCTTCTGCCAGTGCTTTCGTCTCCTGCGAATACGGTTTCTGAGAATTTAAAACGATCACAAACGGCTTGCCTGTTTTTTTCAGCTCCAGAACCGTCTTTTCCTCGGCACTTTTATAAGCTTCCCTCGGGAAATCTCCAATCGTTCCGTCGGTTGTCACCAGAATCCCGACAGTTGAGTGGTCACGGATCACCTTTCCGGTGCCGATCTCCGCTGCCTGCGGAAACGGGATTGCCTCTTTTAACCACGGCGTTTTTACCATCCGCACCTGATTGTTTTCATCGAGTCCAAAAGCTCCGTCGATCACAAATCCCACGCAGTCGATCAGGCGGATTTTTGCTGTAATCCCTTCATCCAGTTCTACTTCTGCTGCTTTCGCCGGAACGAATTTCGGTTCTACGGTCGTGATCGTCTTTCCGCCGCCACTCACCGGGAGTTCATCTTTTGATACCTGACTGTTTTCTTTTTTCATATGCGGCAGAACAAGCTGCTCCATAAAGCGACGGACAAACGTGGATTTTCCTGTTCGCACCGGGCCGACCACGCCTATGTAGATCTCGCCCTTCGTCCGTGCCTGTATATCCTGATACAGATGAAACGTATCCATAATTTAACCCCCTCACTATACTGATACAGCATATGTGAGGGGGTCTCGCTTTTAGAACGGATTATGTAACAGCTCGTGTGCTTTTCCTTTGAAATCTTCTCCGTTGTAGAAAACATCCATCAGCGGATTTTCGGTACATTTCTTGATCGCCATATTTCCGTCTGCACGGTACAGGCCTTTTGCTCTTGCTTCTTTATGTCTCGGACCTGCCGGGATTGGCTGACCGCCACCCATGATACAGCCGCGTCTGCACGCCATGATCTCAATCAGATGATATTGTTTCTCACCGCTTTGTACCTGTTCCATGACTTTTCTGGCATTGGCAAGTCCGCTGGCTACGCAGATATTCAGTTCTTTGCCTTCATAAGTAATGGAAAACTCTTTGATGCCTTCTTCGCCTCGCATACCGGCTTCTGCGATGGAATCCATCACGGCATTTCCATGTCCCGGAACGAGTCTGCGAATCACGGCCTCCGTTACACCGCCGGTCACACCGAAGATCACACCGGCACCGGATGCAATACCAAACGGCATATCGCAGGATTCTGCTTCGATCTTATCGAGTGCAATACCGGCAGTACGGATCATCCTGGTAAGCTCCGTTGTGGTGATGACAATGTCCGTATCCTTCTCACCTTTGGTATAACTGTTTGGACGTTCTGCCTCCATCTTCTTTGCCGTACACGGCATAATGGATACAACAACAGTCTTTTTGCCTTCTGCATGCTCCGGATTGCGGTAATATTCTTTAATGACCGCGGAGAACATCTGCTGCGGAGAACGGCAGGTGGAAATGTTTTCTTTATAATCCGGGAACTGATCCTGCACAAATTTGACCCAAGCCGGACAGCAGGAGGTGAGCAGCGGCAGGTTTTCCCCTTTTTCCAGGCGTTTCAGGAATTCTGCAGATTCTTCCATGATCGTCAGATCCGCTGAATAACTGGTGTCAAAGACTTCATCAAATCCCATGCGGTGCAGAGCTGCCACAATCTTGCCCATCGCATTTTCACCTTTCGGAAGTCCAAATGCATCACCGGCTGCCACACGCACTGCCGGGGCGATCTGAGCCACGACTCTGGTATCTTTGTCTGCCAGTGCCTTCCATACTTCTCCAATGTTAGTACGGATTGTAATCGCACCGGTCGGGCAGAATACACGGCACTGTCCGCAGTTTACACAGTCTGTCTCTGCGATCTGCCGGTCAAATGCCGGCATGACCATCGCATCGGTTCCGCGGTAAGCAAAATCGATCGCACCGATCCCCTGGAGCTCGTCACAGACACGCACGCAGTTTCCGCAAAGGATGCATTTATTCGGATCACGCACGATCGCAGGAGAAGAAAAGTCAAGCGGTCTTTCTTCTCTTGTATTCTGGAAACGTACTTTTTTCACGCCGAGGCGGTGTGCCAGTTCCTGAAGTACACACTCGCCGCTCTTGATACAGGTCGTACAGTCTCTGCAATGTGCAGCCAGCAAAAGCTCTACGATCAGCTTGCGGTATTTTCTTACTTTTTCTGAGTTTGTATAGATCACCATGCCATCTCTCGGCTCTTCGGAACAGGACGCAAATGTCCTTCCTCTGTCGTCTTCTACCGTACAGAGTCTGCACGCACCAAAAGTAGAAAGTTCTGAATGGTAACACAGTGTCGGTACGTCAATGCCTGCTTTTCTTATGACCGTCAGAATATTTTTTTCATCGGTAAATTCTACTTTTCTACCGTCAATTATCATAAATCCCATAATCTGCCCTCCTACTCTTCTATGTAAATGGCATTAAATGCACAGTTTTCTTTACATGCACCACACTTGATACAGATATTCGGGTCAATATGGAACGGATGTTTTACTTTTCCGCTGATCGCACCAACCGGACAGTTCTTCGCACACTTGCTGCAGCCCTTACAGAACTCCGGATTGATCACATATTTACGCATAGCCTGACAGACTTTTGCGGCACATTTATGCTCGTTGATATGTTCCAGATATTCGTTTCGGAATAATTTAAGAGTACTGATGACCGGAAGCGGTGCACTCTTTCCGAGTCCGCAAAGTGCCATGCTGCGGATCATTGCCGCAAGCTCCTCCAGACGGTCGAGATCTTCCTCTTCGCCTCTGCCTTCTACGATCTTTTCCAGGATCTCCAGCATACGCTTCGTACCTTCCCGGCACGGAACACATTTTCCGCAGGATTCTCTCTGCGTAAAACTCATAAAAAACCGGGCAACTTCTACCATACAGGTGTGCTGATCCATGACAACCATTCCGCCAGATCCTATGATTGCATCAAATTTCTTTACGGAGTCAAAATCAAGCGGTTCATCCAGATGCTTCTCCGTCAGACAGCCGCCCGACGGTCCGCCGATCTGTACGGCTTTAAACTGAGATCCTTCCTTAAGTCCGCCGCCGATATCATAAATAATTTCCCGCAGTGTACTTCCCATCGGCACTTCAATCAGACCGGTATTTTCAATCGCACCGGTCAGGGAGAATGTTTTGGTTCCAGGGCTTCCGGCCGTTCCGATCGAACGATACCAGTCGGCTCCCTGCAGAATGATCTTCGGTACGTTGGCAAACGTTTCTACGTTGTTGAGGACGGTCGGTTTCTCCCACAGTCCTTTTTCTACCGTTCTTGGCGGTTTGACACGCGGCATACCTCGTTTTCCTTCGATGGATGCCGTCAGTGCACTTCCCTCTCCACATACAAATGCACCTGCTCCGCGGTTGATATGCATATGGAAACAGAAATCTGTTCCTAAAATGTTGTCACCTAACAGATTCCGGTTTTCCATCTCTGCGATCGCATGGCGGAGTCTGGAAACGGACATCGGATATTCTGCACGCACATAGATATAACCATTGGCAGCCCCGACTGCATATCCGGCGATCATCATGCCTTCCAGCAGTTTGTACGGATCACCTTCCATAACGGAACCATCCATAAAAGCACCCGGATCACCTTCATCACCATTACATACGACATAACGTACTTTTTCTTTCTGGTGTGCCACCTGTTTCCATTTGCGTCCGGTCGGAAAACCGCCGCCGCCTCTTCCCCGCAGCCCGGATTTATCGATCTCTTCGATCACTTCTTCACTTGTCATCTCAAACATCGCTTTTTCCAGGGCAGAGAAACCGCCGGATGCCATGTACTCGTCAATGGATTCTGCATCAAAACGTCCGCAGTTCTCCAGAACGATCCTGGTCTGTTTTGCGATAAACGGAATCTCTTTCGGATGACGGTAAACTTTTTTCTCTTTACGGTATAATAAACGCTCCACTACCTCATCACCGAGCACAGCACGTTCAAACAATTCCTGGCAGTCGTCCAGTTGAACTTTTACATACTGAACGGTCTCATCGTTTTTCGTGATACGCACAAGTGGGCCAAGTTCACAGAATCCCTGACATCCGGTCTTTTTCAGCCCAATGTGTGTGTCTTCATCGTGCGGTGCAAAGATTACGCTCACGCCCGGTGTTATATTTGCAAGTTTTAAAAAGCGATTGTATATTTTCTCAGAACCGGTTGCGATACAGCCGGTGCCGGAACAGACCAGAATACGACAGGCTGCCGTCTCCATATCTGCTTTTGCCTTCTGGCGACATTCTTTTAACTCGTCTCTGTTATGGATCATCAGCACTCACCTCGCAATTCTGTAATCAATCCCACTACTTTCTCCGGTGTCATATTCGGGTGGACTTCATCGTTCACCGTACAGGTCGGTGCCAGTCCGCACGCACCGAGACAGGATACGGTCTCTACCGTAAAAAGCATATCATCCGTTGTATGCTTCTTATCGGAAAGTCCCAGTTCTTTCATAAATGCATCGAGGATTGCCGCTGATTTTCTTACATGACAGGCTGTTCCGTCGCAGACCTTGATCACATATTTTCCCTTCTGTTCAAAAGAGAAATTCTCGTAAAAAGTCGCAACACTGTAAGCCTTTGCCTCTTTTACTCCAATCTCTTTTGCAATGTACGTCAGCAATTCTCCCGGCAGATAACGATATACCCCCTGGATATCCTGCATCACAGGAATCAGGGATGATGGTTTCTTACCATAAAAAGCAATGATTTCGTCCGCTTTCTGGTAATATGACTGATCCAGCATAAATCATACCTCCTACTCTCTTGTATTTATTGACAAATTTTGTGTGTTAATTATATCTTATTTATTTATTATATACAATGCCTTTTCCATTAATTAAAAATTTAACAAACAAAATACTTTTCCATAGTTATGTCAGATAACTGCGATATTTGTGTTAAATTTTTCACATACAATATGGATGTTCCGTTTTTTGAGCATGGACTTGCCTTGATAATATTTTATCAATATGTTATAGTGCTTTGAGAAGGAAGTATGCATGCCACCATAAATTCATCCTGACCGAAGGAGACTTCTGCTTCTTCGACCCGGAACTTGAATTCAAGTCGAACGCACGTGAGACTTGGTGCGTGATTCTGGTCAGCGAAAGCTGACATATTCTTCTCAGAATCACTGCACATCCTCGCGGAGCGTTTATCTCAGTCGGAGATTGTACTCCCACTGAGAAAGACTTGTTATTACTCACCACTTGCAGAAGTGGGAGTCTTCTCGACTGAAATAAAGGAGTTTATAAGACATGAGAGGTATTGAAACACAAGTAAGAAAAATCCGCCGTCAGATTTTTGCTGAGGTTTCCAGAATCGGCTTTGAATCCGATGACGAATCACTGATCCACGATATTGAAGCAATTCCCTATAAAATCGTAACGGAAGATGGTCCGCAGTACCGTGACAGTATTTACCGTGCCCGTGCGATTGCCACGGAACGCGTCCGCCTTGCCATGGGAATGTGTCTGCGTCCGACAAACAAACCGGTCCACCTGACTGATGGCATCGAGGCCAGCAATATTTCCGAAAAATATTATGAGCCGCCTCTGATGCAGGTTGTCCCTTCCGCCTGTGCTTCCTGCGAGGATAATAAATATGAAGTAAGCGATATGTGCAAAGGCTGCCTTGCCCATCCGTGTGCGGAAGTCTGCCCGAAACATGCCATTTCCATGGTAAACGGACATTCTTATATTGATCAGGAAAAATGTGTGCACTGCGGAAAATGTAAATCGGTCTGCCCGTATGATGCCATTTCCAAAAAGGAACGTCCATGTTCCCGTGCCTGCGGCGTAAAAGCAATCGGAAGTGATAAATTCGGCCGGGCAAAGATTGACAACGAAAAATGTGTATCCTGCGGTATGTGTATGGTCAGCTGTCCTTTTGGAGCGATCAGTGACAAGTCTCAGATTTATCAGCTTGCACGTTCCTTAAAAGAAGGCAATGAAATCATCGCAGAAATTGCTCCTGCGTTTGTTGGTCAGTTTGGCAGCATGGAGCCAAAAGATGTCCACGCAGCCCTGGAAACTCTTGGATTTTCCGAAGTTTATGAGGTAGCTCTCGGTGCCGATATTGGAGCCGTCTCAGAAGCCAGACATTATGCCGAAAAAGTAGCAACCGGAGAACTTCCGTTCCTTCTGACTTCCTGCTGCCCTTCCTGGTCCATGCTTGCGAAAAAATATTTTCCGACTATGATCGACAATATTTCTCAGGAGCTGACACCGATGGTTGCGACTGCGAGAAGTATCAAACAGGAACATCCGGATGCCAAAGTTGTATTTATCGGTCCGTGTGCTGCGAAAAAACTGGAAGCCAGCCGTCGTTCGGTGCGAAGTGATGTCGATTTTGTTATCACTTTTGAGGAACTGGTCGGTATGTTCGATGCAAAGGGAATTGATATGGGTGAGAAAGAAAATGCCCATTCCATGCACGATGCCACTGCTGCCGGACGTGGTTATGCCGTAGCAGGCGGTGTTGCCGGTGCGATCGAGGAATGTCTGAAGGCTTATTACCCGGATGTCACACCAAAAATTATCCATGCTGAAGGACTTGCAGAATGTAAAAAGACACTGGCTCTTGCCAAAGCCGGAAAAATAAACGGATGTCTGATTGAAGGAATGGGATGTCCTGGCGGCTGTATTGCCGGTGCCGGAACCAACCTTCCTCTGAACAAAGCTGCTGCAAAAGTAAAATGGTTTAAATCCGTTTCCAGCAAACAGCTCCCTCCAAAAGAACTGGCAGAAATTGAATTAAAGTAAATTCAAGTCGAACGAATGTGAGAATTGGCACACGATTCTGGTCAGCTTTGCTGACATTTACCTGACAGTTATGAATGCTGGAAATAA